>OLQI01000470.1_pt1 | contig 37676 bp, 48 predicted proteins | sample 1672171 | NCBI WGS metagenome assembly OLQI01 (sample SAMEA3136655, study PRJEB25190) | human gut metagenome
CTGGATCAGTTCTTCGCGTATGCCGTCCACTGCTGTTTCAGCGAACGGTCGTAGTGCTTTGATTCCGAATTCTTCAAACGCTCTCTTGATAAAGTCTTTTGGAAGCCCGGAATATTCCGAAAACATTTCCAGAACGTCATTTCTTTTATATTTATTTCTTAAACATTTATGCACCGCCTTTTGAATCAATTTTCTATCTGTTATATCTACATTCTTGCAATATCGTTTCATTCGATTGTCTTTATAAGGGCTTTCGGTTTTTACTACTAACCCCGACGACCGGGCGAACCCCGGCCGTCCTTACTCCTTCATCTCTAAAGTTTTGGTAGGTCTATAAAAAGTATTTCGGGCAACCGCCCAAGAGCCTGTTTAGGCTACACCCTTTACAGGTGCGAAATACGACGCAAAGTATTTTGTAAAATGAAATAAACAATTTCAACCAAGGTAGTTCCAGTTCGTCCTGCCGAGCCTGTTCCTGCAATTCACGTAAACGGGACCGCCATTCGCGCCATTCCTGAGATTACCGCGTGCGTCGTAAGTCCTTCTATGCCGTCCGGTCGTATTAGGGGCGATCCCCTCTTCCCTAAAGGGAATTCACCCCCGACGACCTACTGTATCAATCGCAACCAAGGGAGTGCCAGTACGCCCAGCCGAGCCAGTACCAGCAAACCACGTAAACGGGACCGCCATTCGCGCCAGACCAGAGACTACCGCGTCCAAGGTCTTCTCTTGTTCCTGATGTACTCTTTCCGCCTGCATAGCAACGATCGCCCCAACCTTGCCGATCACTGCTACCGACTGCCTTCACAAACCATGCGCAAGTTTCCGTATCTACTCCGATATCTCCGATCCAGAAATCCGCGCCGTCGTTTGCCGGAATGTTGCCAATCAGTTTATATGTGCTTTTGATTGTTGCTTCGTCTGTGACGTGTTTTGTCCCCCGGCGGGCGATATATACGTCTTTGCTATAATCTTCTTTGAATACCATCACGGAATCTGCATATACGATATATCCGCCGACCGCATCTTCGATACCCATAACTCTATACGGGTGTTTGCCGTCTGTGTTCGACGTCAACGATCCGTCGTGTTTTCCGATAACCTGATCTGTCGATCCGCTCCACCAGTGCATAGAAGACATTGTGATCGGTGCGTTTACTGTGTCGCTGATCGCGACCGGTGTTGTCGTGAACCCTTCTTTCACGTCCAGATATACTGCTTTGTTGTTTTCGTCCAAATCTTCGATTCTCAATACCTTTACATCGTCCGCGTATTTGTGAATCGTACCGACGCCGCGATCGTTATTTACGTTTGATCCGTTTACCGAACCATAGCCGACCGATACATACGCGCCGACGATAATATTTGCCGCCTGTGCATTTGTTACCGGAAAATAGGTTTCTTTCGTGTCTCTCTGTACTGCTGCCGCATACTGGAAGTTATAGTTTGTCGTTCCCTGAAAAATAGTCTGTTCGTTCTTTGTTGCGTACTTGATAACCTGATACAGGATTCTATACAGGTTTCTTTCTTTTCCGCCGCCCCAGTAGCCTTTCCCTTTCTTCTGGTAGTTCGTAATCATGTTGTTGTAGCACTGATTTCTTTCCGGTTTGGAATTTTTAAAGGATCGCAAAAGTCCGTCTGTTCCGATTCCGCTTACATATTTACTATGTACGACATACGGGGCGAAGTTTCCGTCTTCTTTCTTTGCGGTTTCCCAACCTACAAGCCCGTATTCATCGTTCGGCGTATCTGACAACGTCCAGATCTGCTTCCCGTCTTTTTCTTCCACGTTCCAGTATGGCGTCATAGCAATTACGCCGACATCTACCGAACCGTCATTCTTGAAGTCATTTCCCCAACCTTCAACCGCCGTCGGGACCTTCCGGCCGTATTCGTTCGTTACGTAGTTGCAGTTAAACCATGTAAAAATCCCGATACCTTCGTAATCGTCCTGTCCTTCTACCGTATCGGTTGACGGTTCGCATACTTTCCCGGCATTTGCAAGCGTTTTCGTTCCGTCCGACGTCGGATTTGTTACTGACAAATATAATTCTGTCTGATATATCTTTCCATTCCTCATAGAGCCGAAAAAGGCTTCCAGAATCTTTTCGTCAATAATTCCGCTTACGTTGTCCGCTACCGTCTGCGCCGCTTCTGTCGCCGCTTTTGCTGCCTTTGTCTGCTCTGTTGCTTTCTGTGCTGCGGTATTTGCTGCCGTTGTCGCTTCATTTGCTTTTGTTGCTGCTGATGTGGCTTTTTCAGCCGCGCTGTTTGCCGCGCTTGCTGCGCCGTTTGCGCTGTTGGCCGCCTGATTTGCCGCTGCTGCGGCAGTTTCTGCGATCTTTGCGTTTGCCGCCGCTGCCTGCGCTGCCTGATCCATATCGTTAAAAATTGTTCCCATGGAAAGAAATTCTTTGTCACTCACGAACCCGTCTGTCTTGTATACGGTTTCTACGATCTTCGTGTAGTAGGTTGCTGACTTCAATTCCTTTCCGCCTTTTAACAGAACAATTTCGCCTTTTCCGACGCCTGCAGCCGCTAACATCTGTTCCGTATATGTTACAAGAATTTCATTCCCTGACAGGGTGCAGTCATTCAATACCGGGTTTCCGTCCGGCTTATAGTATTTAATCCGCGCGGTGCAACCCGTCGGGATTTCATACGGTTGTTTGTTTTGTAATAATGAGACGGCCAGAATTCGTGAACCCTTGTCGCCCTGTTTCATCACGACATATTCAAATGGGCTTTTCCCGTCAAGTTCGATCGTGATCTTTTGTGTGATTGTGATATCTGCCATTAGTTTTCCCCTTTCTCTAGCATTGCCAACGCTTCCGCGTATGGGTTGGTCATTGTTCCTGTTTCTTCCAATGTCGGACGGTCTTCAAGAAAGCCGTTTTCCGGTGTGGCGATTATTGTTTGCCCGTCGTCATCTTCGATCCTGACAATGTTACAACCGTTTTTTAACGCCGTGTCAAGTTGTGCGTCTTTCGTCAGGAAGATTGCGTCGCCGTTTATTTCCGCTGCGTAGCCTTTCACTATTCCTTCGCCCCCTCTCCCTCATTTAATTCTTTCAGAAGTTCTTCCGGTGTTCCGGTGCGCGCTTCTGTCTGTGTCTCTTTCTGCATCGTGCGGATTCTCAAATTTTCATATGCTTCTTCTTTGAATTTTGCCGCTACCGCGTCCATGACGACCGTTTGAAGTGATAGTGGCGTTTCCGCCGCTTCCAATTCTCTTTTCGCCTTTTCGTAGATAATTCCTTCTAAAATCTGTAATGTTTCTCCCAGTTCCATTTTTTCTCCTTTACAGTGACGAAACCATAAGTCCATTCTCAAAACTAACAGTTGAATTCCACCATGTGATCGTCCCATCGCCGTTGTCCTGAATTTTGCTTATATATTTGAATGTGCCTGTTGCTCCGATATATGCAAGTGTGCCGGTGTTGCTTGTTTTTCTTGTCGCTAACTGATTGACTGAAATTCTCATGCATCCGCCTTGTACTTGTAGGCCGTTGTATCTTGCCCCGGTGTCTACGTCCGTGGCACTTGCTGAATAGTCAATATATCCGTATTGTGTCGATCCATAACCACCAGTCAGTCTTCCGCTTCCTGCAAGTTCTACCCAGTACCCGGAATCATACCCACATTTCATAGATCCTTTTAATTGCGCGGACGTGCATTTCAAAATGCCAGATTCACTCATAGAAGAATAGGTCGCCGACCATGCAATCTTCGACGCTTTCAATCTGATAGAATCCGCCTTTTGCTCGATCAGGGATTCCGCCTGCGCCGATGTTACCCGGAGTTCGATCTTGTCTGCTTCTACTTTGATCGCCGCCCTTGCGTACTCTGCGACTGCTGCCGCCGCGACTGCTGCCACGTCCACGCCCGCTGCTTCGATTGTCTCTTTCAAATCTGCCAGTGCTGCGTTATATGCATCGAATTTCGTATTGACGTTTGCTTTCTCTGTCGCCGTGATCTTTTTGTCTGAAATTGCGTTGTTGATTGCGGTTATCAACGCGTTGTATGCGTTCGTGTAGGCGTTTTTCTTGCTTATAAGTGTTGACCGTGTGGCCGTCCGCTTTTTGTAATGCCACAACTTACGCATATTATTTTCGTATGGGTGCGACGTCTGGATCATTGACACGGTGGCAGCTTCGATCACTTCGTAAGTCGGAAGTGTGCTTTCCGTTCCGGTTGTATCTGCCGCCGTTGATACCTGTTTGATCTCGTCGATTGAAAATCCGTAGTATTTATTACCCGAACTATCCGAATACCATTGGATATAAATATCTGTTGACGGCACGATATACGTTTTCCCGGCAATATCCGCGCCGCTTACTTTGTCTAGTGCCTTATAGATTTTCCCGTCCTTCTGGTAGAATAAATGCAGATAATCGTATTTCGTGCCGCTTGATGATATTTCCGTCTTGCAATCTGTATTGAATTTAATCGAAAAATTACTTCCTGTTGTTGTTGACTGTCTCGAAGCTGAATCCAGAACCGCGTTGTATTGCTTTTGGATTGAAGCGTTGTCTTTTTCCAGTTCTTTGATATATCTTTCGATCGTCTGTGCTTCTGTTTCCGTGATTATGCCGTCCCGGAATGCTCCTTCGACATTTTCTTTGAAATCTTCCGCGTCCTGCTTTGTCAGTTTCAGATCGTCCGATATGGTCTTTTCTGCCGCCTGCGCTCTTTCCACTTCCGCCGTGATTGATTCGCCTGTTACTTCGAATCTTGACTTCATTTCCGATAACAGTTTCGCGTCGCCGTCGTCTGTGTACTTCTTTACGCTCTGTTTATACTCTACTGACAGGGATTCCGCGTTAATGGTCCCGGCTTCGATCAGTGCGCCGTTTAGTTTTCCAACCGCCACAAAATCGGCCACGATCTGACCTGCTGCCGTGATCGCCGTTTCAAACGGTCCGCCGATTCCGTTACTTGAATGTCCCAGTCCGGCCAGATTCCACCGCCAGACGTTTTTCGCCGTTGCTGTTGAATCTGTATCCATGATATAGATTTCCTGCGGATTCTCTGCCGGGTATAAAAGTACATGGCCGCCGGAATTTCCGGTAATCGCCGCCGTCACGTCCTTTATAGTCTGTTCGATACGCTTCTGTATAATTTCCGCACGGGTGGCGGATTTTACGATCTGTTCTTTCTGTTCCTTCTGTGCTGCCGTGATCGCTTTTGTCAGATTTGTTTTTGGCTCTCCGATCTCTACACTGTCGAATCGCTCTTTGATGCTGTCGTATGAGTATTTAATGATCTTTGCTTTGACTTCGATTCCCAGTTTTTCGATCATGACCGTTACAGTGTCACAAATTCCGATCGTTTCAAGTGCCTGTATATTTTCATAGTCCTTTGTCTTTTTCAGATTTTGGAATGTCGCTTTGATCGATATTTTCGGTTCGTCGATTCCGCTTTCTGTATAGGCTTTTGCAACCTTGCGAAGCATTTCTTCCGATACGATCACGCCGTCTTCGAATTCGTCTGAAAAATCCATCGGCGCACACTTTAGGCGGGCGTATTTGCCCGCGTTTGGTGTGTTGATAAACTTTTCAGGAAGGGAGACGAAAACCGGATCTGGTTCTTCCGTTGCTCCTTCTTCCTTTTCCGGTGTGTAATAACAATACGGGAATATCGCCGTTATCACGTCGCCGATGTTTCTTTCCTGTTCTGCTGAAATCAGGTTCTTTCCGTACCGGATCGTCGCCCCGGTATCTGATCCGCGGGACTTATGCAGCTTCACGGTAAAATTATCAAATTGATATTCCCCGCCCCAGACGTCAAGGATCGATCCTTCTGTACCGCCCAGAATGTTTCGGACACTTAGCACGTCGTCTATCTGTGTGCTGTTTCTGGTTGTGATATCCGACCACGCCGTATAATTGTTTTCGACCACTGCTTCTTCTAAAAGCTGCGTGATCGCTTCTTGTGCGTTCTTCCCGGATATCTTCGGGCGACATACCGGATTCATGTTTAATTCATAACTGATATGTTCGGCGTAGTAGGTGTTCACGCCCCCGATCGGCTTTCCTGATTTATAGATCCTGAATAGCTGATCGTCGTCTTTGTCGTTTGGTTTGGCTTTGATTACCGCATCTTCTGTGATGTGTTCCGCTAATCGTCCTTCCTGCGGATATTGTAAAGTCAGTTCAAAAGATCCGTTTCTTTCTTCCTCTACAATGCAAGATATCGCGTCCGTCAGAAGTCCGATTCCGTTTGAATCAAATTGCGTTTCAAGGGGATCATATAGAATCGGTATCACAGGCAGCACCACCGCGGCACAATGTCAATTTTCTTTACATTGCCCGCCCAACGGATTTTATTTTCGCCCGCTGCCAGTTTTGGAAATAATGTCGTAGTCATTTTGTTATTTTGCAGCGTGTCCCCTTTGTACGCATTTAATAACGCGCTGTCTACTTCGATATAGTCTTCTATTTCCTTGAATGTATGGGCGCGGTCGTTGATGTACAACGTAACCGCACCCGCCGCGTAGATCTTCATGTACGGATAGGCCGTAAAGCCTTCTGTATTGAAAATGCTTGTCGTTTTTGTGAGTGTCAGTGTTCTTTCGCCGTCGTATGAATATTTATACGGGTGGCAAGTGAACTGTATTTCTAATGTCCCCAGAAGTGCGGCGGCGATTTCTTCCACCGACATTTCTTCCGATACATGGGCCATTCTGTAGTAATTGCGTTCGTAACTGTCGTCAAGCCGTGCATATTGCACGGTCTGGTATAACCACGCATACACATTCCGCGCGACCATTTCAAGATCCTGATATTCTTCCGGCATAACATAGCATTTATACACCTTCTGAAAATCTTCGTATTCTTCGTTATCGATCGGATCTGTTTTATTATTCAGAATCACGTCGCCACGTCCCGGAATGTTTACTTTTTCAATAACGGGTTTGGGACGGCCGTATATGTTTTCTTTTTCGTATACTACCAGTCCCATATCAAGGGAATTTTTCCCGTTATATGTAAAACTGTTGATATTGTCGTAAAATTCATTAAGCATATACTTTGTCGTCCCTTTCCTTTAATTCCTGCGCCATTTCCATAACTTCTTCCGTCAGTTCGCGCACGTCCTGTTTTCTGTTGTTATAGAAGTTTTCTATATTCAAGCTGATTTCCTGTTTTAGCGATCCTTTCTGTCCGCCGAAGTTTCTTTCAAGTGCCGTGTTCTTTGCTGTTCCTGAAAGCGGTGTAACGATTGTTTTACCGTTTACCATTTCGACAATCTCCGGTCCCGCTTCTGCCACAATCGCGCGGCCGTTGGTTAAGATGCCACCCTTCGCCAGTCGTGGCAGGCTTAAATATCCGACATTCCCAACCGATACGCCCGGAAGACGGTTAATTAAGTTAATTGCTCCATTGATAATTCTAATCGCGGAATTGACCGTGTTTTGAATCATAGATATTACGCCATTGATCCCAGACTTAACCGCGCCGCCGATCGCGTTCGCGATAGACGTTCCCAGATTCGAAAATGTGTTTCGGATAATGCCCCACAAGCCAGAAAAAAACGATCCCCAGTTTGAAAAGACATTTTGAACCGCGTTCCATGCTGACTGAAAGATTGATCCGAACCAACTTCCGACAGATCCGAAAATATTCTGAATCCCAGACCATACCTGACCGAACCAACCTGTCACAGCCGACCAGATGCCTTTTATCGCTTCCCATGCGCCTGAAAAGTCGCCGGAAAGTACGGACTGTACAACCGAAAAAATTCCCTGTATCACAGACCAGATCATTTGAAAATACCCTGTCGCCACGTCCCAGATCGTTGTAATCGTGGTCCATGCAACTTGAAAAAATCCGCCTAAAACTGTAGCAACTACCGAAAAGACGGCCTGTATATTCGACCAGATTGTTTGAAAATACAGAACCACCACGTCCCAGACGCCTTTTGTAATGATCCATGCAGATTCGAAAAATCCGCCGATTATCTGCCCGACGACCGAAAAAACGGTCTGGATTCCGATCCACACATTCTGAAAATATGTAGTTGCAATGTCCCAGATCGAAGTTATTAAAAACCAAGCGATTCGAAACGGTGCTGTCAGGATTTCCGCAACTACTGAAAAAGCGGTTTTGATTCCTTCTTTTATCATTTCGAAATATGGTTGGGCGTTCGCCCATGCTTCCTGAATCTTGTCCCATGCGTTCTGAAAGAATTCCGTTATTGCTGAAAGAATTTTCTTCACGGCATTTCGGAAACCTTCGCAATTATTCCACAATAGGACGATCGCCGCGACTGCTGCCGCGATCAATGCAATAACAATCGTTACCGGATTCGATAAAATTCCCATGAGCGCGGGCGCACCTTTTAGCAAGCCGCCCAGTTTCGACGCTAGACCGCATATCTGACTAATTCCCGACGCCACTTTTCCGAAGATAATCAACGCCGGTCCGACTGCTGCCACAACCGCCGCGATCTTTACGATCATTTCTTTCTGACTGTCTGATAGGCTTGAAAACCACGCTGTGAATTCTTTTACTTTATCGACAACTTTTTCAAGAATTGGTGTTACTGTATTTAACAGTGTTTCGCCAAGATCCGCGCCCGCGATTTTTAAATTATTCAACGCAACTTTCGCCTTGTCCGGCGGATCTAATGTTGCATTAAATGTATCTTCTACTGTCGTTTTATAATCGTCCAGTGATCCGGTCAGATCTTCGACGCTGAATCTTCCTTCTCTGATTGCCTGCGTCATTTCTGCCGCACCCTTCTTGCCAAATAGTTCTGTTGCTGCCTGCAGTGCGTCTGTTTCGCTGCCTGCGTTTTTGATTTTGTCAATCGTTTCTGATAATGCGTCTTTTAATGTCTTCCCTTCTGCTGTTGCGTTTTGCTGTGCTTTTTTCAATCCTGCCATGGCGGTTGATGCATCAACGCCGCTGCTTTCGAACTGTGCCAAAAGATTTACTGAACCCGTGAGATCTAGGCCCATTTCTTTTAGTGTTGCGCCGTTCGTCTGCAATGTTCCCAGTAGTGTTTCCATTGAAATTCCGGTATCTTGTCCGGCTTTCGTCAGAAGTCCAAGGACTGACGGCGTTTCCGATGCATCGACGTTAAACTTTGTCATGACCGCGTCGACTGAATCAATCGAACCGTTTAGATCAGTTCCATTGATCTCTGCGAATTCGATAAACTGTTTTGACAGGCCTTCCAGTATTTCTCCCGTCGCGCCGAATCTTGTGTTGACTTCCCCGATCGCAATTCCGGCCGTTTCCGCATCTGTCGGAAGATCTCCGAACACATTGTTCATAGATTCTGTTAATCCGTCCAGTGCTTCTCCTGAAGCTCCTGTTTTCGTTATGATTGTGTCGTAACCTTCGTCAAGTTCATTGAATGATGCCACGGCCGCCGTTCCTACTGCTGTTATTCCCGCCGTTACCGGAATTAACTTCTTTCCCAGTGCTTCGGACTTTTCGCCAATCTTCCCGGCAGCTTCTCCGATCTTATCTAGTGCGCCGTTGCTGTCTTCTGCCTGTTTTTTCAGGTTTTTCAACTGTTGTTCTGTCTGAATGATTTCGCGTTGCAACGCTCTGTACTGTTCTTCTGATGCTTCGCCGTTTTCGAACTGCTGTTGAACCTGTTTTTCGGCGTCTTTCAGGATATTCAGTTTTTCTTTTGTCCCGTCGATCGATTCTGCAAGTAATTTTTGTTTCTGCGCCAGAAGTTCCGTATTTTTTGGATCTAATTTCAGTAATTTGTTTACTTCTTTCAGTTCCTTTTGTGCGTCTCTGGTTTGTTTATTTACTCCCTGTAAGGCTTTATCTAATTTCGTGGTATCGCCGCCGATTTCGATAGTAATTCCGGCTATTTTGCCTTTTGACGCCATTTATTCTCCCCCTTTCTTGCTGAATTTTTCGCGTAGACGCTGCCGATCCGGTTTTGTCTGCTTCATGCGCCAACAATTTTCTAGGTATTCCCGCCCCTTCTCTGTTTGGCTTGTGTAATAGATAAATGCTTCCCGTACTAAAAACAGATAGACGTCAAGATCCAGTTCTTCCACTTCCCACATATTTAGACCGGTATAGTTAATCACTAACTTTTCAGACTTTGTTTTCAGCGGAAACTTTGGTTCTTCGTATTCTGGATCGTCATAGTACGGAATAATTAGTTTGGGTTTTTCTTTGCTCCGTTCACGAATGCCATATAGTTATCCACAAATTCTGACATTTCTTCCACGTCGTACTGATCCGTGATGTATTCTGTTGTGATCTTTTCGCCCTGTAAATTGTTCGACAGGGCTTCTGCAACGATCGCGCCTAGCGTATCCATTGCGTCGTCCATTGTCATATTGTCGGTATCCATGTCCTGAACTGCTGCCAGTTTTCCGAATGTTCCTTTCTTCGGCATCTTAACCAGTAATTTCTTTCCGTCCGTAAGTGTTACCGTGAAAAAGGATCTGTTAATTTTATTGAAATCAAAATTCATGTTCGCCATTGTCTTTTCTCCTTCTGAAAAAAGGCGGCGTTTTTGTCTATACGCCGCCTTGTGATCGTTTTATCTGTTTTATTTATCTGCGACCGGTTTCTGTTCGGTTGTATCGCTCAAACTCTGTGTATCTTCCAGAACTTCTTCTTCGTAGTGAATCAGTGTTCCTTCCTTGTCCTGCGGTAACGCCGTGAATTCCGCGTCCACGACTGTTTCTTTGTCGTTTGCGAACGCAAGGGAAAAACCGGCCTGATTGTTTCCGACAATCATTACCCAGATATCGCCATCTACCGGATCTTCGTGGTGGAAACAAATTACATATTTCTTTCTGCCCTGATTGTTTCCGCCGCCGACCTTTACGATTCTTCTTTTCTTTTTGGTTGAAGCCTTTTCCGCATAGCTTACACGTGCGGTATCGCAAATCTTTTCAAGCGTGTTTCCGCAAAATGTCATTAAGCCGCTTTTCATTGTGGCTTCTTCGTCTGTGATAACGGTTTTCTGGATCTTTCTTGTGTCGTCCTTTGCCGTGTAATAACTCGGCTTGTACTCAATGGTTGCGTCGCCCTGAATGTATGAAATCTGATTTTCGTCTGTGCAAATTTCATCAACCGACGGCAGATTTCCGTCGAATAATTTCATATGGACGTTTCCAGATCCCAGAATGATTCTTTCTGTCTCTGCCATTTCTATTTCCTGCCTTTCTTCTGCGTGATATTGAATTCATACGCCGTCTGAACCATGTTTTCGGAAGTGATCTCTGCCTGATATTTGCTAAACGGCAGATCGAAAAGAACTTCTTCTTCGATCCGTTCTTCCAGTGATTCGTCCGGCGTTCTGTCCGTGTACAGTTCCAGTGATCCGTCGATCTCCCGGATTCTGTTCTTGTTATCGTCGCCCCTCTGGTCCTCACTAACTAGATAGACTATATACGGCGGATCAGGGACCGGCTTTTTCGCCGTCTTCTTCCATGCGTTCTTCGTGATCGGAAGCCCGATTGCCGTTGCTCTTTTGATGATTTCTTCAATCGTCTGCATGTTATCCCCCTAACTTATCCTCGATATAGTCTGTCGCTGCCTTTTCTGCCTTTTCTTCCGCGCTGTCGATGTGCGGATAGGCTTTGACACGCCCGCCGTTTCTGCTTGCGTGTCCGTTCTGCAAAAGGTGCGTTAATTGATAATGTTTTTTGTTATGGACTGAATAACTTTCTGTCCCGGTTATCCTTCCGGCTCTGCTGTCTCTTTGCGTTACGTCCCAGTCCTTCGTATACTTCCCGGTGCGCTCCTTGTACGGTCCGCCCTGTCGAAGAACTTTCTTTCCTTCTTCCGCTCCGGCTTTGTATGCTTCATTCAGAACCGGGTTGCACGTGTTTTCCTGCCAGTTTTTCAGTTCTTCTTGTACCGCGTCGGAAAGCCCGTCAATGTCGATCTTTACTTTCATACATTGCCCGCCCTTTCTCCGGCGTACAGTTCGATCTTTCCGTCGTCCTTCGGGCCGTAACTTCGGTATATCGTCAGGCGGCGACCGTTGTATTCGACTTCCTGTTCGTCGTTGTACTCATTGCCCCATACGTTGAACTTGTGGCGGGCTTTCATGCCCTTTTGTCCTGCTGCCACAAATTCATCACGCCCGATCGGTTCAACGGTTGCGATCACGCCGTTTTTGACGTCTTCTTCTTTGGTTTCGCCCGGTTCAACCAGTGTGATATATGCGTCTATTTGTAGTCGCCCCCTTTGATTCTGGTTAAATGCATATCGTAGGCCGCTAACCATTTGTCGTGGTATGCGTCCATTCCGTAATATGCTTTGACATACGCAAGGACGGCCCCAATGATTAACGGATCTTCCGGGGCTTTCAGATACTTTTCTTCGTTTACCCCGATTCTTTTCAGGTCTGCCAGTACGAAATCAACGTGGGTTTTCACGTCTTCGTCTAATGCATCATTTGAAAGTTTTCGGACGCGCAATTTTGCCGCGTCCACAAGTTCGTTATACGTCATTGTTTAGCCGTCCTTTCTGTTTCTTATTTTCCTGCTTCCGGTCGTTTCACGCGGATAAATCCGTTATATGCGGCAACCGCACCGCCCGCGAAAATGTCTGCTCTGTATGCGATCTGTCCCTGTTTGAATTTGTAATCGGTTGATTTTCTCGCGTCGATATCAGAGAAGATCGGCATTTCGTAGTTGCTAAGTGGTCCGTACGCCATGCAGTATTCCGCTGTTGATGTCTGTGCATCTGTCACAGCTTTACAAGCGGAATTGATAACGTATGGTACGCCGTCAATCGTTCCTGTGTTTCCGTGGTTTACGATTGTGTAGAATTTGCGTCCCTGTTTATCTTTCAATTTCGCAAATGCTTTCAGATCCTTTTTGTTCAGAATCAGAACTGCAACGTCTTCCACTTCTTCGTCTCCGCCGTAACCATAGATAATATCGTCCAGTGTTTCGTCTGTAATCGCCTTCATAGAAAGGTCTTTTGCTGGATCAATAACCTGATCGGCTGCTTTTGTCGGGTTGTGGAAAATGCCTTTGAATTTTCCGCTTGTACCGTCCCCGATCATGATCTGTCGATTCATGTACTTTCTGATTGCGCGTGTGACAGATCCTTCTACTACAGAATCGTAATCAGCGTTCGGAAGTTTAACCATTTCTTCTGGTTCTTCTGTGTATGCTGTGATCTTCTGTTTTTCCATGGTTACATAACCGAATGTCGGTTCTGTTGCGCTATAGTCTGCGCTTTCTGCTGTGCTTCCTGCGCCGTCGCCGTAGCTTTTTACATATCCTCTCTGATATGTTTCGCCGCCATTTAACGGAATTGCTCTGACACGATCCACCAGTGAGGAAACGTCGTTGAATGTCTCTTTTACGTCGCTCGCGGTGTGTTTTGGTGTGACTGCCTGTGTGACAGAAAGCGCATTCTGTACAGATCCGAACGCTACCTTTGCGTTGAACTGTACTGTCTTTCCGTCTTTCAGGCTCTGTCCTCTTTCTTCACGTTTTTTATTCTTCACGTCGTCGCCTTTCTCTCCCGGTGTGTCGTCGTGATCGTCGCCCGCCTGTGCTGCCAGTCCCGCGATATTTGCGCGGTTCTGAATGTCCTGTAAAATTCCGTTAATGTCTTCGGCTTCGGTTGTCAGGGCGTCCAGTGCTTCGCCTTCTGCCGTCTGTGCCTGTGTGCCGATCTCTTTCAGTCTTGCTTTCAGGTCTTTCATGTTCATGTTCACAAGTTCTTCATGCTTCATATTCGCTTTATTCTCCTTTCGTCATTCCCTCGATACATAATCTTTTGATCTGGTTTCTTTTTTCGGCGTCTGCTGCCGCTTTCGCCTGTTCTTCCGGTGTAGGCCCCTTCGGTGTCTGTTTCGGCTGTTTCTGATGAGATTTGAATTTTTCCGGCAACTTTCCGGCGTGGCTCAAATAGTCGCCGACTGCTGCCACATAATCGGCCGCGTCTGTCTGTGCGATATTGAAATATTTCGCCGCTTCCTTTCCGTCCAACCATGTTTCCGCGTCTACCAGTGCTTCCACCTGATCGATCGTGACGCCTTCCGCCAGATGATCTTCGTATACGTTCATGATTCCGGTCTGTATTTTATCCAGATCGTCCGCCATTTTTCGCATTTCGTCCGCATTGCCGGAAATTGCGCCCCATGGCTTGTGAATCATCAAGAATGCATTCGACGGAATTTCCGGCGGCTCTGTTCCCGCAAATGCGATTACAGATGCAATCGAACCGGCCAAGCCGTCCACGTATACTTTCACTTTGTTTTTTTCTCCGTGGCGTTTAATCATGTTGTAGATCGCCATTCCTGCGAACACTGATCCGCCGCCGGAATTAACATATACATTCAAGTCTTTTCCTTCTGCCTGGGAAAGAAAATTCTTGATAGCGTCCGGGTACTGATCTTCGTTCTGCCATGCTCCCCACCAGTCCGACACGATATCGCCGTAAAAGTAGAGATCCGCGGAAACGTCGGTCATGTTTTTGATTTCAAGCCCTTTTAATATGTCCGCCATTGTCTGCCCCCTTTCAGTTTTGCTTGTACATAGATAGCGTTCATAAGCATTTCAAGCGGTACTTTCGCCGCCTGCTGCTGTCCGTCGCCTTCCGGCGGTCCATTGCCGCCGCTTCCGTCCTGCTGCCCCGTCTGGTACAGTGATTGATCGTCCGCTTTGACGTAGTTCAGTGATACCATTCTCACGTCGCCGTCTTCGATCGGCTCATAGTAGAGAAGTTCCCGGAATTCGTTGATTGTGATAATTCCTCGGTCATACAGAACCGATCCGATTGTTGATCGTGTCTGCAATGTTGCATACTGTAAACGATTTGAAGAAAATATGATCTTGTTTCCGAATCCTCTTTCCCTCTCCGTCAGTAATTTGAATGTGAATTCAAGTGATAATTGAAGGGCTATCGGTTCGATCACGCTTTCGTAAAATGCGTTCCACTCTGATTCTGTAAATTTTGACATCAAAATATTTTCGTTCACGTTGTAATACCGGTATACGTTATCGCGTAAAAACTGCGATTGCAGTGTCGGAATAGTCGGGGCTTTCTGGTTGATTTCGTGAAATTCCATTGTGTTATCCAGTCCACCCAGTCCGCCTTCGTTGCTCGCGTCCATGTATGCTTCCTGAAATTCTTTTACTTTCTTTTTCAGTTCTTCATCGTCCGCGAAGTTGTTATATTTCAGATAACCTTTCAGGTTGGCAGAATTTTTAACCAGATTCCGCAATGCCTGTCCGGTTGCGTCCAGTAATTCCAGTGTGTTTTTCAATGCCGGATCTGGTTCAGTTCCTAAAAAACGCTTTCTGTCGAATCTTGCTTTCAGGTGGATCACGGATTGATACGGGACCGTGTAGATCTTCCCGTCATAGTCCCACGTGAACCGGAATAACATTGCTCCGGTTTCTTCGTCTTCCCACACTCTGAACCCGCGTGTCGTGATTGGCACGATGCTTTTGACTTTAGAGAAATCGTCATTGTAAAAAATCACTGCGAATGCATTGGATTTTCTGACAAGCTGCGCCGCCATTTTGTACAGTGCGTCATATACGGACAGTTCCGGCGACCAACGCAAGGAAAGAAGTTTCGCCAGATAATCGTCGCGAATCATCATTCCGCGCGAATCTGTGCGGATTAGCTGCGGTGTCAGTTTTCCGACGTTCGTTGCGATACAATTTGTTATCGATCCGATGATATCGCTTGCGTCCATATCCGCTGACGCGTTGTATTCGCCCCGGATTGTGAATATCGGACTAAACTTCATTTTGCGGAATGTCGCAAAATCTTTTAATATTCCCGTTTCGTTCTACCCCCTTTCGGCTTTATTCACAGTTCAGTTTATCTTTTAAGTGCGTTCATTTCTGACCTGTTTTCAGACGCAAAAAAAAGAGAGGGACGCGCCCTCTCTTATGCTGCATTCTGTAATTGTCTGCCGATTTCCTTGTGATATTTCATTTTTACAGCCAGTGCATCGAAGATCGATACCGCGCCGTCAATGTGCGCCCTCTTTTCGATCTTGACAGGTTTCATTCTGCTGTCGTCCGTCTGGATCTGGACGGCCACGTTTAACAGGTGTGATTTTAACAGGTTATTTTCGCCGACCGAATACATTCCGTCTTTCAAATCTCCTTCGAAAGTATTTAATACAGGTGTCAGGTTCGTTCCCTGATATACGTCGTCCATGTGGAAGCCTGATTCTTTCATTTCTTCCACCAGATAACCCGCGCAATATCTGTCGTAGCCGACTTTTAGCGGTCGGATCTTGTATTCTTTTATCAGGCGCACGAACCATGCGAACACGTCTTTGTAATTTACCTGATGTTCTCCCGATATTGTGAGATAGCCCTGTTCTTTGAAAATGTTGTATGGGACGCCTTCTTCGTCGATTGCCACGTTGTAGCGTTCCTGTGGCATGAAAAATTGTGTGATAATGTGATTCTTTCCGCCCTTTTCGATAACCAGTGAAACGGCCGTCAGGTCGGTTGTTCGTGAAAGGTCTATACCGGCCACGCAATAGCAACCCCGGAAGTCGTCCAGTGTGTGCGGTTGTCCTGCTGCCTTCGCTACTGTCTCATAGTCAAGCCACGCAATCGAAGAATTTTGCTTGATGTTGCAATACTTCGTCATGAATTCCGCTTTTTTTGATAACGACTGTAGCGCGATCGCGATCTGTTCTTCGAAGAATTCCCACTGAACCGATACGCCTAAATTCGGGTTAGCTTTTGCCAGTTCTTCTTTTGTGTTCCACTTTTCCAGATCGTCGATCATGTACAGGAACGGAAGCAATCGTCTTTCTTTGCTCGATCCTTTCAAGAAAGCTGTTGATCGCTTCATCAGTTCGTCGAAGATTCCGTCGTTGACATATCCGGCGGTTGATGTAGAAAGCGTGATCGGCTCTGTTCGCGCTCCTGTACCTGATACCATAACTTCGTACTGCTTCAAGCCCTGATCGCCCGGCCACGCTTCCATTTCGTCGTTGGTCGTCATGGTCGGGTTGAAGCCGTCCGCCTTCTTGGCGTTGAACGCGATCTTTTTGATTGTGGTGTTTAATTCCGCTATGTAGATATCGGATCGCCGCTTCTTTGTCACTTCTGCCAGTTCTTCTTCCGCTTGTGTGATCTTGTAAAAGCTGTCATACACGATATCAGCCTGATCTAGTTTCGGCGCAAGACAATATAATTCGCTGCCGTATTCTCCGTCGATATACGCCACATATGCCATAATTGCCGCCGCGAAAAGGCTTTTCCCGTTCTTACGTCCGACTAAAAGAAAGATTTCCCGAAACTGCCGTCTATGTGTCTTTTTATCCAGTATTCCGAAAATTGCCGAAACAATAGCTTTCTGCCATAGTTCCAACTTGAAAAGGTCGTTCCGTCCCTTTGAGTGGTGGCAGAAATTTTCGATAAACTGGATTGCCTTATTTGCTTTTTTTGCGTCAAAATCCCAGTCGCCGGATTTTATGCCGTCAACTAGGATTTTATAAATTTTCTTTATCCATTTTCCCGCTATGATCTGCCCGCGTTCAATCTTGTCGTGATATTCGACAATGTAATTCACATATACGTTATGCATTTCTGAACGCTGCCAACTTGCTTATTTTCTCCGTCTGCTGTTGTGGTAAATACTCGATCAATTTGTCGATATTTGAGTTATACGCCCGCGAATATTTGTCAAAGGTTGCAACTGCCGGATTCTCTTTCATGTATCTTTGTGAGCCGTTGACAACTTCGGTTTTTAGCCCTTCTGTCATGATTGAGTATTTCGCTTCCCGGATCGCCACGGCCTGAAAAGCCATTTCTTTTACCTCGCGTTCGATCATTTTCTTTTTCCGGTCGTCCTCAACGTCCTTGAACAATTCCATGATCTTTTTTCGTTCCTTTTCTACCTCTGCTTCGGTTAAAATCTCGCCCGCTGCTTCTTTTTTCAGTCTCATTTTCAGGTTCTTTTTTCGTGCTTCCGGTAAATCTCTGAATATTTCCAGAAGTTCCAATAACTCCGGTAAAACCTGATCTTCTTCGGGTTTTATCTCTCTATCTTTTTCTAAATCCATACATTTGCACCCCCTCTCACGTGCGCGCGCCTGCGGAGAGTTTTTTTTACCTAGCTCCCTCGGTTCTTTCTGGTAAAAATTTTTTGTACCACCGGGGGGGAGTGGTTGGCGCGCTTTTCGCGATTTCGTTTTTGTTTTTGGCTGATCTGTTTTTGATTTTCAGGAAAATGATTTTGTCGGAATGATATTGCCATCACGATCGAACCTGTATCGCTTCGGCTTGCCGTGATGCTCTGCGTTGTGGTGTTCGTCGCACACGACTTCCAGATTATCCCACGACAACGTGACGTTCGGATCGTTGATATTCTTCGGCGTGATCCATTTCTTGTGATGTACTATCGTTCCGATGTTGACTTCTTTCAAGCTGCGTTTGCCTTCTTCGAATTCTTTCTGACAACGCTCGCACATTCCGCCCTTGCTGTCGTAGTATGCTTTTCGTGTCTTCTTCCATGCTTCGGAATTGTAAAAGGCTTTTGCATATTCTTTCGCCACTTGTCACTCTCCATTCTATCTTCTGTCGCTGTTCATTTCTGACCTGTCTTCCTACTGCTGCCGATCATATCCATTGACGCTGCCACGTGATAACAGAATTCTTTCCGGTATTCGTAGAACAGGCGACGGCAACAATACGTTTCCCCTAACAACTCCCACGGCGTATTGTCCTTCAAACTTTGACAGATCTTCCCGATAACCTGATCGCGTGTGCTTCCCGCGAATCCTTGCAGTCCGATATTCTCTTTTGCTTCTTCGATTGCCTTATCTGCCTGTCGGTCGAACGCCGTATACTGCCCGGTGTGCTTTCTCCTGTCTCGCTTCTCCTGATCCTTCATGATTGCCCGGACGATCGTTTTTGTGTTTTTATCCAGTTTATACGCCATGGCCGTTTCTCCTTATCCTTCGATCTTCGTATTCTGCAAATAGTCCAGAAGATCTTTTTCTTTCATATCGTCGCGGTCGTACAGAAAGGCTGTCAGGGTTGTTACTTCGCTTTTCCAGTATACCTGTTTTGGAAAATGTCGATTGATAAATGGTCCCTCGATTTCCCATTCGTATTCTGTGTTCATTGATGCCGGATCGATTGCCTGTATAAATCCTTCTCCCAGTACATCCACCCGTTTGTCTTCTGCCTGCAGAACCCGCATAGTCTGACCGTATGGATGTTTGTTTAATACAAGGCGCGTCACTGTCAGTTTCTCTTCTTCGTCTTCGTATTGCTCCGTCGCGTCTATTAAATTCCAATGTACTTCGTTGATCTCGTATTGGTTGGCTTCCTTCGTCGCCTTGAAAGCCCCCCCATCTTCCGGCATTTCTCCCGTTAATTCGATCACTGCTGCCAGTGCCTTTTTATCCAGTGATTCTTTCGTCGTGGCGATCGCCCAGTATGAGCCGCCGAAAAGCAACTGATTTCCCCGGCGCGCAACGTATAAGCCCGCTCCCGTGTAGGCTTCTTTTATCAGTCTTTTAAAATCTCTTAATCTTACAAACATTGTCTTTTCTCCTTCCTACCATTCCGGCTGTTTATTTTTCTTGTACAGTTCACAGTTCGCGCACGGCGTCCAGTCTGCTTCGATACCTTCGCAACACCCGAATATTTTCGGGGCTTCCTCGCAATTAACCAGATCGAAGTTGTCTGCCCGTGCCAGATAATGCCGGATCAGGCTTCGCGCTTCTTCTGCCGAATATACAACCGCCGTTTTATATCCCTGATCTTTCAGCATTGCCATAAATTCGACCTGATCTTTTGTCGGCTTGTTGTTCCCGAATTTCATTTCGATGTACAGACCGTTGAATCCCCGGCGCGCTACCGGAAGTGACAAGTCGGGAACGCCCGATACCATTCCGGCAGCTTTCAGCAATGCGCCGTTCGTCCGCTTCCCTTCGTTCGGGATATGGTGCAATAATTTTAATTCCGGTATGAATTCTCGGACCGACCGCGCCCAGTTAAAAAGTTTTATCTGCTCCGTGATCTCTGAATTTTTCATGTTTTGTAATTTGACCGCCATTTGATCTCCCCTTTCAGTCTCTTGTCATTCTTGCGTATATGTAAAACGCGGCTGTCACTGTGTTGAACTTCACTTCGGCGTCTAAAAAGCGATAGCCCACGTATTCTTTTTCAAGGCTCTGTTTCAGTGTTTCGTGATCCTTTGCCATTTTCTCAACACGGCGTTTCTTGAATTTCCGGTATGATCTTGTCGGCTCTGGTGGCTTTTTCAGATTCTTTGAACTGCACCACCGTTTTGTCCCGTGCGGATTTTGGGAAATGTAGGTCGCAAGGCCTGTTATTCCGAAATCTTCGTCCGGTTTTACCCGGCGCGTGTTCGGCCGCTTGCATTTTCCCCACATTGCTTCTAATTCGTCGCGATCCACGCCGTCGCCGCTCATGAGTATGTGAAAGTGCGGGCGCGTGTAATCGTCCACGGCCAGAACGTAGATATATTTCATGTTATCGAACCCGCGTTTCTTTCTCTTGCGGTTCACTCGCTTGATAAAATTCGTCACGTCCTTTTTTGCTCTCTCTATGTCTTCCGGTATGTAGCGATCGTCCCACCCGAACGTCGCCCAGATATCCCCTGAACCGAAATTGATATTCGCAAGGCGGATCACATATCGGCGGGCGTTCTTGTCGTTCAGATTCCTTTGTGACGGCTTCGTTTCTCTCTTTTTCTTCGTGTGTGGCATATCTGCCCGGTTATAGAAAGACGGATAGATCATCACTTCCGCAATCTCTTTCCCGGATTTTATGTTTTTACACTTGATCGTTGATGTTCTGTAGAGACTTTCCACCTTCCCTTCTTTCAACAGTCGTTCGTATTCCCATTCTTCAAGTTTTGCCTGCTGTTCCTTCCACTGTTCTTCGAAATCTATCAACAAGGGATTCTCACGTCTGAATTTCTCTTTTGCTGCCTTCTCTATCTCTTTGTCAAGATCATACTGATACGCTTCGTTGTAGTCGTAGTTATCATAGCTTCGTTTCTGCTTCATAGAATCCCCCTTCCCGTCCATGTATGTATTTATTTATTTTATATATAAAAACAATAGTGTCTGATTTGTTAATACCCATTACAAGGACGGTTAAGATTTCTTTCTTATATATAGAAGAAACACGCGTTCGTGTTTTTACCCTTTCCGATCTGGTATTCTGTATAACGAAACGATCTCCGGCGGTAAATCTCCGAACACGCGTTCTAGTTCCCTGAACCCGGCTTTCATTTCTTCGATCGTTTCTTCCGCTTTCTGACGTTTGCGTACCTCTGCGCTTGCGATTTCCGCGGCCGTGTCTAACCTTCCCGAAAGATCGTCTTTCTCTTCCTTTAATTTATGGATCTTCTTTTTTAGCTTCCTTAATTGTCCCGTTTTGGTTCTTCTTTCGTATTTGTCGCGGCCCATCACTTCGCATAAATAGGCGTCGTAATAACGATCGTATTCAGGATCTTTTTTTCTTTCAAATTTCGTTTCGCTGATCTGTATAAAAACCGTGTCGTCTTTCATTCTGTCAATTTCCGATGTTGTCAGTCTTTTCAGTTCGCTTTCTTCATATAGTTTTTTCATTGACTTTTCACTCCTCCCGGGTGTATTATGATTTTGGTTAGATTTCGATATCGTTCGAAAAGGCGGATCACGGAAGTTTTTATCTTCTGTAATCCGCTTTTTCTTTTATTCATTTTCCTTTTTTTGTCTTTCCCCTTCGTGGATATAATTAACAATCTGTGTCAGTTCGTCGTATTGTTTTTCCGACAACTCCCCGTATTCGTAGGCGGCTTCGAACTGCCCGATCAGATATCCGGCCGCGAAGTCAAGTTCCATTGTCGTTTCTGATTTCATCAGGCGCGGGATCTGCAATGAATACTTTTTATAGTTACGTTTCAGTCTCTCTTGCCTTTTCCGTCTGGATATCGCTTTCAGAATTCTTTTCAGTTTCTTCATTTTGGTTAGATTCCTTTCTTTCTGCTTCTTTCTGCTTCTGGATCTGTGCGAATGCTTCCCGATCTGTTGGGTTGTCATACGGGTTTAATGATGTAAGTCCGGCAATCTGCCGTCTTCTTATTGGATTTACTGCCTTGTCGTCTATGTAGATATCTGCATTGATCTTCCGGCAGTCGTTTCCGTATAGTTCGATCAGTTCCGGCAGATTTTCGTTTACCGCGTCAAATTCAAGCCCGCGTTCTTTACACCACGCCACCGCGTCTTCCAACTGTTCCCCGTCTCTGTTCGTCCAGAGTATCAGGCGCGATCCGTTCAACTGTTCATTCCGGCAGAAGTTGAAAACGGTCATGTTTACGTCGCCGATTTCCGGCCATGTTCCCGTATGTAGTGTTCCGTCAAAATCAACGGCTATGATTCGATTTCCCTTTGTATCCATTTAACCCGCCTTTCTCATTGCTGCCGCCTGTCCGGTCATAATTCCCAGATCAAGCGGTTTTTCCTCTTTGATTGCTCTGTTTAAATCTTCCACGGTATAAATCCCGATTTCTTTCAATGCTTCTTCAATTTTCTGTCGTTTCTCCATGTGCCGGATCTCCTTTCTGGTAGCTGCTTAAAATTCCTTTTCGCGCCATTGCTGCGGTCTGGATTGCTTTGACTGCGAGTTTTACGGCATTTTCATAGATTCGTGTCAGGCGTTTGTTTTTAACCTCTTGCGATTCATTTTCTTTTACTTCCGTCCAGAATTTATCAAGGCTATATTCTACCATTTCCAGTTCTTCGCGGGCTTCGTCGAATTCTTCAAAGATCACGGCGTAAGCTTCGTGAGAACTTGCAAAAAGCGGGAACTTTTCGTTTGCTGCTTTTAACTCCGTTTCTGTTAGTTCATAGATTTTCTGTTTTATCGCGTCCATGCTTTCTATTTTCTCCTGTTCCGGTTCTTCTTCCGGTTCTTCTTCCGGTTCTTCTTCCATGTCCTGGCCCTTCGGTAGCATTTCCCCGAATATTGCTTCCAGTACATTTACAACGATTGAGTTTCCCGCCTGTGCGTATAACTGCGTATCACTGTTTATTTCGTCTGCTTCTGCTGCCCTGAAATCTTCGTCTGAAAATCCCATAAGTCGCCAACACTCTAACGGTGTCAATCTTCTGATTCTGTATGATTCCATTTCTTTACGCTCCAACTTGTACAACTCCTGATTGCTCGACATTATCGTAGGGCAGACAGTCCCGCCCGCCTGAACGCGTCCGCGTCTGGTCTTTGATGTTGGGAAGCTGAGATCTGCCACCCCCCCTACTTGCCATTTTATAAATCCGGCTTTTGTCGCCTGTTTTACCATTACTGCTTCTAACATTCTTTTAATCCCGTTCTGATAATTTTCGTTGCGTGTTTATATTCTGTCGCTGTCAAGCAACGGCAGATTCCGCAACTGTCAAATATTAAATTCCCTTGATGTTCTCCGCCTAACGCTCCTAACTTCTGGATTCTCCCCCCCCCTAATCGGATTTACAGAATCTTCTACAATTTCAAGAATCATCGTGTCTTTATTGACTGTCGTTAATGTATTGCAGATATTTTCCTGTTGTGGCTCGATTCTCTGTATGGTCGGGACTCCTGGCGTCCTATCCGAAGGATTTTCCGGGTTTCTACCTCTAATCGCTATCGGTATTCTTTTTTTCACTGTCGCACCTCACTATGATATAGGGTTGTCGTCCCCCCCCCTGTACACGAATTGAGTGTCGGGGAAAGACCTTTTCGATCGTAAACACGGCCGACGCTCGGATTATCCCACCCGGACGCGCCTTTCATTATGTTGCCGATCTGCATCGTCTTTTTATCCTGATTAAGTCCCATTCGTGGCGGTCTTTGCTACCTCTGCCCCCCCCTCTTATGGTTTTTGGCACTTTTTTTCAAGTCGCCCGCTCTGTATCAGTTCCGTGATAAGTCCGTCGGCAGCTTCCGAATTTACATAGAATTTTTCTTCCACTTCGTCTTCCAGTAAATCGTCCATGGTCTTTTCCAATGGTATTTCTTCCGGGAACTGATAATCATAATCGCCCAGAATCGACACCATATAGGCGCGCTGTCTGTTCTGCGGAATGCCGAAGTCTTTTGCGTTCAGGATCTTTGCATAATTTTTATAGCCTTTCCCGGTTAAAAACTGTTGCCATGCTTCAAAATTGTGTAAATTCTTTCTCTGCATGACCTGTGGCACGTTCTCCATTAGAAGAATCTGTGGAAGTTCCTTCATTTCGTCCAGAAGTCTTTCAACTTCCCATAGCATACCGGATCGTGTGCCTGATCCTTTATCCATGCCGGCCATTTTCCCGGCGACGCTTAAATCCTGACATGGGAATGAATATGTTACTATGTAGGTGTATTTATCTGTTTCCACCACTCCCAGATCGTCGCCTGTGATATTCTGGATATTTACAAGGTTTTTCGTCGCCCATATGTTGTTGTACACTTCGCGAAGCCACCATTCCGGCTTCTTCTTGATTTTGTCTTCTGCCATTGGATCTTTTCCGTTGTTGGAAATTCCCCATCGCGACAGTTTTTCGGCTATCTGTTCTTTGCTAAAATCTGCGCTATAGTCTTTTGTGTCGTTCGCGCAATGGATCGCTTTATAACTTGCGTTCGGCTGAATCCACCATTCACACGTCCGATAGGTCGTGAAATCTGCTCCCAGATTCCGCAACGCCATGGCCTGTGATCCGATTCCGGCGAATAATTCGATCAACCGGATTGGTTTATCTATTTTGTATGGTTGCATTGTGGTTAGATCTCCTTTATATTTTCATTCTGTAGTAAAGTTTCATCATTAAATCAGAAAAACTATAGTCCGGCATTTCTTCCGGTTGCATCGGGCTGATAAGTCCCAGTTTTTCCCAGTCCTTGTGACAGATTTCCGGCGCAAATGCAAATTCTTTGACTTTTGCTTTCAGTAGGTCTTCCGGGACCTTATAAAACCAGTCTGCAAATAATACGTTCCCGTCCTTTTCAATCCACGCCCGCGCCGACGGCTGCGATACTTCCCTGATCTCTCCGACTGTCATTATTTATATAACCAGATCTTGAAAACATAAGTTCCCGGAAGATCTGGATCTCCTGTCGGTGCTATCATTTTTACTTCACGGTCTGCCAGTTCTTCTTCCCGACGGGCTTTCGCGGCTTTTCCTTTGAAGATTGTGTCAGATTCTCCCTGTTTTAATGGGTTGTCTTCGTCCTGTACCGTGATATGTTGTGCCGGGCTTAACAGTGTTAAAAAGTCTCTAAATTTCAGGTTCATTTTTGTCATTGCTCTTTTCTCCCTTCCTCTTCGCTTTTTCAATCTGGCGTTTTCTTGTCCCGTGAACCGGTTTTTTTGTGCCTGCCTGTATATGATCCGCCGGTATCTCTTCCAGTGCATCCGGTCCGAAGTTCTCTTTGATCGTTTCGTCCATGATTCTTTTGAACTCTTCACTGTCAAAGTTTACGTTTACCACTCCCATGACCGGTTTTTCTTCTTTGTGTTCCTCTTTCTTCCCTGTCATTGTCTCCCGGATGTAGCCGTGTGGCACGTTGCAATTAACGGCGTTCATTACAATTTCGTACTGCGCCGCCTGTTTAATCAGGTTGTAAAAATTAGAATATGTAATCTCTGTCCGGTCTTCCGGTTTAAATGCGTCCATGATTCCCATTAGTGTTTTTCTCCTTCCTGAACAGCTTTTCTGTATGCTTCCGCTCTTGATGTCGCGATTGCCTTCTGTGTTATGCCGACCATGAATCTTTCGACGTGTGCGCGTTGCGTTCCCTGCGCTACTGCTCCGTCTATGAATTCGCTGATTGCATATCCAAGAAGTGTCGCCACGTCCACAAATTCGCCGTCAATTAACACGATCGGCGGTTTCTTCATGTCCGAACTAAAAACATGAATCCCGGCGATCTGTTCGACCGCAACGGTTTTCATTTCTTCCGGTTTTGCTCCTGCCTGTTCTGCCGCGTCCTTCAACGCCTGTTCGATTGTCTTTTCTTCCTTCATTGGTTAGATCTCCTTTCAGTGAGTAGTTGAACCGAATTTCGGTATCTTTATTTTTCCGGCGTGTGTAGTTGATCTGTCTGATCGTCCTTTCCAGTCGCCCCAGTTCGTCCGCCGTCAGGCCGTCGCCGGATAATGTCATGATGATTTTTCTTTCTTTTTTCATATATCGCCCCGCGTTCCGGTTATTTGCCGCGAACGATCTTCTTTCTTTTCTTTCTGCTTCCGATATATTGTGCCGGATTCTTGAAATGTCGTTTCTTTGGCTGTGTCTGCGCCCGTGTGTCTGCGATCCGTCGTTTGACCTGATATCTGACAGATTCCGCGAAATGTTCCGCTTCTTCTTCTGAATACGGCTTTCCTTTAATCTTCTGGATATAATGCATAAATTCATGCGCCGTCGTTTCAATCAGCGTTTCTTCCGGTTCTGGAATGTCTGCCGCTATGTAAATGCGATCCGTGTCTGTGTCGAATACTCCGAAACCCTTCCGTCCGTCCGGTGCTTCGATGTGATCCGCGTCAAATGCGATTATCACGTCCACGCCGTAACGGTCTTCTGGATCTTCCATATCTTTGATGATCTTCGGAAAAGCGTTTTGCAAATATAACAGCGTTTCCATGATCGTTTCGAAGTTCTCTTGAAAGTCTTTGAATTTCTTTTCGCCCGGTATCGGTTGCACTTGAAAACTAATTCTTGCCATTTACTCTCCTTCCGGGACTTGTCCGATCAGGCGCGCGCCCGTTAATACCAGTTCTTTTCCCATGATCTCGTATTTCCAGTCGCCGTGAAGTCCGCATTCGCTGTCAATTGTTCCCTGATAGGTGTCCCATGTTTTCTGTGTTTCGTTGTAAATCTGTAAAGTTGCCATTTCCGTTGACTGCTGCCGGGCGGCTTCTTCCTGCGTGTGCTGTTCTGCTGCCGTTCCCGCTCCGAAACCGGAAATAAAAGCCGCGACCGCTGCCGCTATGATGTAGGAAGTAAATTTTTGTTTTCTCATTCGCTGCCGTTTCTCCTTTCTGTGGTGGTCCCTGTCCTATCGTGATATAATCGCATTAGGAAAGGGGGTGTTGTTATGTCAAATGAGGATAGAAAACAGAAGATTTGTGAAGATCTCGCATTATTAAAGGTTTTTAAAGTCATGTGTCAGCATGATCTTGGTAATCTTTCAAATGCTCAAATTTACGGGATATATCAGGATAATTACGATCCCGCCGAATTTGAACATTGTGTAAATAATGGCATACGCGAAGATCTTTAATCTTCCGGTCCCGTGGCTTCTATGCTGCGGGGCCTTTTATATTTCCGGTTGCCCTGATATCGTTCTTTTTTCAGAATGCTTTCTATTGTTCCCGGAATTTCTTCTGTTTCTTCCAGTGTTAAGCCTGTTTCTTCCGCGAACGTCAGGGCTTTTTCTGCTGCCGCTGTTACTTTCCGACTGCTTTCAAGCATTCTTTCGACGTAGGTTTGTTTCTGGTTCATTTATGCCCTTTCTGCTTAATATGTTAAGCGCTTTAGTCAAAAAAAATTTCACTTACCTTTCTATTGAGTGCGGAAGCAATCTTTTTTAGAGTGTCCGTTGTTGTTGTCGTCGTTCTTCCGGTTTCAAGCCCGTTTATAATGCTTCTCGTCACTCCTGACTTTTCCGAAAGTTCCGCCTGCGTCATGCCTACTTCCTCTCTGATTTCTTTAATCTTATATCCCATGAGCGTTTCTCCTTTCTTGTTTTGTTGGCTTTAGCTTAACATATTAAACACTTACTGTCAACACGTTAAACAGTGTTTAATATATTAAATTTTTTGTGTTGCTTTATTTGTTGAACTATTGTATAATATATTAAACAGATAAAAGAAAGGTGGTGTATAAAAATGACGCTCGGCGACATCGTGAAGAATTACCGTGCAGAACACGGACTTTCTCTTCGCGAATTTTCCAGAATATCCGGCGTTAGTAATGGTTATATTTCAATGTTAGAAAAGAACGAACACCCAAAGACTAAAAAACCTATCGTTCCTTCTATCGAAAAAATGCGTTGTATTGCTAATGCTATGGGAATGTCGTTTGATTCGCTTCTGGATATGATAGACAGCGATCAACCTATTTCAATCAAAAAGGAAAATGCGCCCGCGCCGTCCCTTACTTCATCAGAAAGCGATTTATTAAGTAAATATAGACGCCTTAATAGTGAAGGTAGAAAAAAACTTGTCGAACGTGCCGACGAATTATTCGATCTCGGTTACGTCGAAAAAGGGGACGCCGAAAAAATGGCATAAAATACCATTACAGGGAAACTAAGGAAAATATTATAGAATTGCGTTTTCAAAAATAAAAACGCCCACGGCGGCAACCGTGAACGTTTTAATAGATTGTTACCTGTCGACAGAAAGGGCCGGCTGTAGTAACTCCCTACCAAGTGTTATTATAGCATGGGCCTTTTTCTTTTGAAAGGGCTTATTTTTATACCCTTTTTTAGAAAAAATAGAAAGGTTGTGTATGTTATGGCTTGTGCTATGAAAGTACCTGCTACCAGTGTCGACGATCGGATCGTTGCGATCTATGTTCGTGTATCGACCGGGTATCAGGTCGATAAAGATTCGCTTCCGTTCCAGAAAAAGGAATTGAAAGCATATTGCAAACATATCTTACACGTTGATATGTCGCGTGTAGAGATCTTCGAAGATGCCGGGCGATCCGGTAAGAATACGAAACGGCCGGCGTATGAAAGAATGATGCAAAAAGTCCGTGCCGGGCTTGTGTCTCACGTTCTGGTGTATAAGATCGACCGTATTTCCCGAAATCTGGTTGACTTCTCTTTGATGTATGATGATTTCAAATACAACCGCGTGACGTTTGTTTCACTGAACGAACAATTCGACACGTCTTCCGCGATCGGCGAAGCTGTCCTGAAGATTATTCTTGTATTTGCGGAACTGGAAAGAAAACTGACAAGTGAACGCGTGAAAGATATTATGATCGGACGCGCCAACGAAGGGAAATGGAACGGCGCGCGTGTGCCTTATGGGTGGGACTGGGATTCGTCCGCCGGGTGGCCGGTGCATTCCGAAAAGGAAGCCCCGTTCGGTCGGGCAATGTATGAAATGTATCTGGAAGTTAAGTCAACCGGAAAAATCCGTGATTATAACAACGCTCATAATATCCCAACGAAGCGCGGCGGCGAATGGACTTCGAAAACCGTCGGCGATTTTCTGCGTAATCCGATGAATAAAGGCGACTACCGATGCAATTATCGGGAAAGCGCGCGCGGAAGGAAAAAGCCCGTTGACGAAGTTGTGTACCTTGAAGGTGTCTTTGATCCGCTCATTGATCCTGAAATATGGGAAAAAGTCAATAAAATTATGGATATCAACCGGGATAAAAGAAATATGTGTGGATCGCACCCGGTAGAAAAGAATTGTAATGTCTTCGCCGGTCTGATCCAGTGCGGTTCGTGTGGATCAGGTTATCTGGTAGGCAAAAAGGATAAACGCCGAAAGAATGGCTTTACCCCGTCTATGTATCATTGCAGCGCAAAAACGCGGGCGATTCACTGTCAGAACCTGAACGTCAGCGAAGTGAAGATCGGTCCGTTTGTGATTAACTATATATCTGCTATGGTCCGCGTATCAAACGAACGACGGAAGATCAAAACCCCGGAAGATCTGGAAGAAATGCTTCTGTCTGACAAGGCCGTATTTGCCGATATTATGGGTTTATCGTCTGATAGCTTAAATAATACCTTTGAACTATTAACGGGCAAATCTGCCACGGGTGGCGCATTGTGGCGCGCTGATCTGGTGGATCAGGAAGGCGCGGCCGCTGATCCGGCAGAAATTGAAAGCCTGAAAGATCAGATCCGAAAATATGAACGCGCGAAAGAACGTCTGGAAGATGCGTATTATTTCAGTGACGACGGAATGAGCGAAAAAGAATATCTGGAAAAGAAAAATCGGTTTGATTCCGGGCGCGTGGCTGCCGAAAACAAATTGAAAGAACTGACCGAAACGCATATCGCTTCCGGTGTTGATGAATCCGCCTTCATGAAATCCGCTTCCGCTTTTCTCCTGACGCATAAGATCCGTGCCGGATCTCATATCGTATATAGTGATCTGGCCGGAATGGTCGAAGAAGAATCGATCAAAGAATTTTTCAATCTGGTTTTGGATCATATCACGGTAAAAGATCGCCGCGTGACGGAAATCGTGTTCGCGAATGGTCTTTCACATAAATTTATATACCGTGATTAAAGATGCAACGAAACGGGCGTTATAAGGTCCCGCGCTTTCAGTGTGGATTTTGTGAAGTGGTACAGAAACAAACGGTTTAATTCTCCCACGACGCCCGGTTCACATTAAACCCGGCCGGAACTTGTCAAATAACATTACAACGCCCCGTTGCAACCCGTCAGCATTTATAAGGGCTTCGGACCTTCACAATCTCCCGCGGGCGGATCGTGGCTGCTTTAATTGCCGGGCGGCTACTGCTGCCGCCCCGATCTTTATTTGATGATCTTTTCAAGTGCTGTTGTTAAATATCCGCCGTTGATCCCCGCCATGGTCCCCAGTTCCTTGTCAAGTTCTTCGTCGAAGCTGCACAGGTCATATAATTTTTTCAATTCCTTTTTTCTCTCCTTCTCTTTACTTATTTCCAGTGTATGAAGCGGGCTTAAACTCTCTAAGATAATCAGAAAGTATTCTTCTGATCCGGTTGTTTCTTTCAGTTGTTTATCCAGTGTTTCGTCGCGCTCCAGAAGTTTAAAGAATTTTTCTATTTCTTCCCAGTCTTTTTTCATTTTGTTCCTTTCTGCCGGGGCTGCTGCCCCGGCTCTGTTTTGCTATAAGTATATCTGATTTATCAGACTTTTTACAGTTGTTTTTTATTATGCGTTTTTGCTGTCTGCTATAAATTTGTTTGCTGTTTCTTCGCTATCGAACCAATCTGTATAAATATCTTTTCGCGCCGTGCTTTTGAAGCCGCCTTCCGGCTGTTCTTCCGCTTCCTTTGTGTCAACTATATTCGCCGTTATCTTTCCTTTGTCGTCAAATGTACTCACTACACAATACCATTTTTTCATATTCTTTTTTCCTTTCCGCCGGGGACTGCTGCCCCGGCTCTGTTTTTTCTTTATGCTTCTACTTCGTAAGGCGATACGAAGAAGATTTCTCTTTCCGGCCATTCGAAGATCTTTTTCTTTTTCTCTTCGCTTCTTCTTTCGTTGAATCTTCCTGCGTGCTGAATTTCTACGAATTTAACAGTTTTCTTTGTTCTTCCTGTTATCTCAAATACAACCCCGCCTTTATCAATTCTCTGTCCGATTTCAAATCTTTTCATTTTGTTACCGCCTTTCTAAGTGTTTGTTTATTTTTTATTTCCTTTCGTTGATATTATATTAGCATACGTTTATATAAAAGTCAATACTTTTATTAGCTTTTATTTATATTTTTTTCGTTGACTTTAATATTATATTAGTGTATGCTTATATTATAAAAATTGAATAGGTGGTGTTTATTATGATGAAATATTATCGACTGTTTGACCTTCTGGCGCGCCGGGATATGAAAAAGACAGATCTTCTTTCTGTGATCTCCGCGCCGACGCTTGCGAAGCTGTCGAAAGGGGAAACGGTAAAAACTGACGTGCTTTGTAAAATCTGCGATTTTCTGGACTGTCAACCGGGCGACATTATGGAATACAAAAAATAAAAATATCCCAACTTTAGGATCTCTCCTATTGTTGGGATATTTTAAAATGCTTTATTTATGGGCTTTTTTACATCACGGAAACCGCGTTCATCTGACACCCGAAGGTAGTCGTACAGGCATATAACGGACGTCCCAGTTCTTCTGATTTTTCTCTGACATAGATGCGGGCTTTTTCAATAAACTGCTGCTGGCGTTTCTGTTCTTCAGCAGCGGTAAGAGTTTCTTTTTTATTTTCCATCTTTATTTTCATCCTTTCGCAACTGCGGTTTCGCTCCTGTTTTTCAGAAGGCAGTCACATCGTTTTTTTCGTAAATAATGGAACTGAGCGAATAGCGCGCAGTTACCGTGCAATCTATTATTATACTGGATGGTAAGGGTAATTTCAATGAATTTTTTGACCTTTCCTTCCATCTATAGTATTATAAGATGTTGAGGTCAAAAGGTATTTTGACCCCTTTGATACCGGATTGTTCCGTACTTCGTACTTCCACAATCCTCAAAAACATTCGTAATCCGCTCATTTTTCTTCGAAAAATGGCTACTTACTCATGTTTTTGGCAGGTCCCAAGATCAGAAATCTTCCTGCAAGCAAGCTTGCGTCAGATTTCTGACCTTTTGACCTTTGTATCATCATAATAAAAATAATTACTTGATTCACAAGGGAGGATTACGATGAAACGAAAAAAAACTTTCTACATTCTCCGGTATATTTTCGCAGTTGTACTGATCATTGGCGGACTTGGCAATCTGTCTTCTTCTGTTCCGTTCGGCTTATGCGTTACTCTTGCCGGAGTGTCTCTTTTTCCATTTATCTGGAATCTGATTCGTAAAAAAGCATCGATTGCCCGATGGGTTCCGCTTCTGGTGCCGCTTTTGTTCTTTATCGCTGCCACACCGTTTGCTCCGGAAAGTGCAGTGCAGTCCAGAACAATTGCCATTACTGATGAAGCCTCTGACACACCGGAAGCTGTTGTAACGGATACTCCGGAGATTACACCTGCGGAAGTTCCGACAGACACTCCCACACCTGAGACCACACCGGAAGGAACCGCAACTCCTACACCGACAGAAACTCCTACACCGGAGCCGACAAAAGAAACCGGTGAGATGAAAGTTCATTTTCTGGATGTGGGACAGGGATTAAGTATCCTGGTACAGTCCGATGGGCAGACCATGATTTATGACGGTGGTGATAAGAGTACTTCCAGTTTTGTGGTTTCTTATCTGCAAAAACAGAATGTTACCACCATTGACTATCTGATCTCTTCCCATTATGACAGCGACCATATGGCAGGACTGATCGGATGTTTAAATGCTTTTGATGTAAAAAATGTAATTTACAGTGATTATGAACATGACAGTAAACTGTATCAGTCCTTTATCCAGACAGTTGCCGACAAAGGACTTCCGATGCAGCATCCTGCAGTCGGTACTGAATTTCCTTTCGGAAGCGGAAGTTTTCAGATCCTGGCTCCGGCAACCATTGATCCGAATGACAGCAATAAGAATTCAGTGGCGATCAAACTGACAAATGGTAATAATTCTTTTATTTTCACCGGAGATGCGGAAAACACCAGTGAAAAAGCCATGTGTGAATCCGGCCTTGACCTCTCCTGCGATGTACTGGTTCCGGGACATCACGGTTCTGCCACAGCTACCAGCTGGGATTTTCTCCAGGCAACCGTTCCGGAATATGCAGTGATCAGCTGCGGAAAGGATAACCAGTACGGACATCCGGATAAAGATGTGATGGACAAGCTGGAATCCATGGATATTCAGGTGTATCGTACCGATAAACAGGGCACGATCGTCGCTGTCAGTGACGGAACAACCATCACCTGGGACCAGGAACCGTGCAATGACTACAGCCCAGGAGATAAAGAGGATAAGGGAACACAGGCACAGACTAGCCAATCAAAAGGCAGCAGTTCTTCAGGTTCGAAGGCAACTGCAAATGAAAACTCCTCTTCCGGAAATAAGGAAGTCTCTGCTGCAAGTGCAGGTGCTTCCAGCCAGGTGGAAGCCACCCCACAGGTAACAGCGGCTCCACAGGATACTTCTTCCACTTCCAACGAAGAAATGGTATGGATCACAGCTACCGGATCCAAGTATCATAATAAAAATAACTGTGGCACCACAGACCCGAGCAAGGCAAGTGAGATCAGCAGGGCAGAGGCGGAAAGTCGGGGGTATGAGCCTTGTAAGAAGTGTTTTAGATAAGTATTTTTCGTTTTTAAAAAATACCGAATAAACTTTTCTGTAAATCATAAAAATGCATCTTGTTTTCAATGTAAAGCTCTGTTTACTGAAAACAAAATGCATTTTTATGATTTCATATTCCCGAATCGTTATCTCTATTCTACCGTCACGCTCTTCGCCAGGTTTCTCGGTTTATCTACATCCAGTCCTTTCGCTACGGACACATAATATCCCATCAGCTGCAGCGGTATCACTGCCAGTGAAGTTGCAAAATGTGGATCTGTCTTTGGAATATACGTTACAAAGTCCGCAGTATCCTCAATATTATAATTGCCGTATGTCGTCAGTCCCATCAGATAAGCGCCACGGCTCTTACATTCTACCATGTTGCTGACGGTCTTTTCATACAGTGCCGGCTGGGTCAGACAGCCGATCACCAGTGTACCATCTTCAATCAGGGAAATCGTTCCATGTTTCAGTTCGCCTGCGGCATATGCCTCAGAGTGGATGTAGCTGATTTCTTTCATCTTCAGGCTGCCTTCCATACTGATGGCATAATCAATGCCACGGCCAATAAAGAAAATATCTTTCGCATTGACCTGTTTTGCGGCAAACCACTGAAGGCGTTCTTTGTCATCGATGATCTTCTGAATCTTTTCCGGAAGCGTTTGCAGCTCTGCAATCAGACCGTCATATTGCTCCTGTGTGATCTCCTCTCTCACTTTCGCAAACTGGATCGCCAGCAGGTAAGAAGCAATCAGCTGGGTACTGTAGGCTTTTGTGGTTGCCACGGAGATTTCCGGTCCTGCCAGAGTGTAGAAGACATTATCTGCTTCTCTGGCGATGGAAGATCCGATCACATTGACGATTCCGAGAGTACGGACACCTTTTGATTTTGCTTCCCGAAGTGCGGCAAGGCTGTCTGCAGTTTCCCCGGACTGACTGATGATAATAGCAAGACCGTTCTTATCTAACAGTGGTTTCCGGTAGCGGAATTCAGATGCCAGTTCCACACGAACCGGGATTCTTGCAAGGTCTTCCAGCACATACTGTGCTGCCATACCTACATGATAGGCGGATCCGCATGCCACGATATAGATCTGACTGATGTTTTTGATTTCTTCCTCGGAAAGCCCCACATCGCTCAGATCGATCACACCATCATGCAGAACAGAATTCAGCGTATCTGCTACAGCTTTCGGCTGTTCATGGATCTCTTTGATCATAAAATGCTCAAATCCTGCTTTTTCTGCTGCTTCCGCATCCCATTCAATGACTTTCGGCTGTTTTTCCACCTCATCGCCATCCAGATTAAAGAACGTAATCTCTCCTTTTCTGACACGGGCCATCTCCAGGTTACCGATATAGTAAACATTTCTTGTATATTTTAAGATTGCAGGAACATCAGATGCAATAAAGGACTCTCCGTTTTCCACCCCAAGGATCATCGGGCTGTCTTTTCTCGCCACATAGATCTCTTCCGGATACTCCTTGAACATGATTGCCAGGGCATAAGAGCCACGGATACGAACCATGGCGTGTGTCAGGGCATCTACCGGTGTGCCTTCGTATTTTTTATAATAATAATCCACCAGTTTGACAGCCACTTCCGTATCGGTTTCTGAATAGAAGGTGTAGCCATTTCGAATCAGTTTGTCTTTTAATTCCTGATAGTTTTCAATAATACCGTTATGAACAGCTACCACATTGCCATCATCGCTCATATGAGGATGTGCATTATTCTCAGAAGGTTCTCCGTGAGTTGCCCAACGGGTATGCCCGATTCCACAGGTTCCCGGTACAGAGTCGCCACCATTGGTCTTTTCGATCAGTTTTTTCAGGCGGCCTTTGGCTTTGATCACCTCTGCCTGTTTTTCCCCGTCTCTGACTGCGATACCGGCAGAGTCATATCCACGGTATTCCAGTTTGGACAGTCCATCCAGTAAAACCGGGGCTGCGCTGTGCATTCCGGTATAGCCTACGATTCCACACATATTATTATTTCTCCTCTCAGATCGTTTGTGTTACTGCACTTGTTTTTCGCGATTATGCATATACACTCACCATTCTGCCTGAAGTACCCGACAGAACAGTATGTTCTATTTTACGCCACATGACCTTTGGCTTTTACTACGTCAACTACCTGGTCGACATATTTCCGGCAGCATTCTTCAGTCTCGGCTTCCACCATGACACGAAGTAACGGTTCTGTTCCGGATTCACGGACCAGGATACGTCCGGTGTCTCCCAGTGCCTCTTCCACTGCTTTTACCGCAGCTTTCACATCCGGATCTTCCTGGGCAGCTGTTTTATCGACTACTCTTACATTTTCCAGAACCTGCGGATAAATAGTCAGACCTTCGGTCAGCTGGCTCATCTTTGCTTTTCTCGCCATCATGACTTCCATCATCTTCAGACTGGTCAGGATACCGTCTCCGGTGGAAGCGTATTTTGAGAAAATGATATGACCGGACTGTTCTCCTCCGATCCGGCAGCCGTTCTGGTTCATATATTCGTATACATATTTATCGCCTACCGCAGTTTTTGCATAGCCGATACCCAGTTCATCGAACGCTTTATAAAGACCGAAGTTTGACATGACCGTAGTTACCACGGTGTTGGTCAGAAGTTTTCCTCTCTCTTTCATGTATTTTCCATAAATATAGAGAATGGCATCTCCGTCTACCAGATTGCCTTTTTCATCGACACACAGGCAGCGGTCGGCATCTCCGTCGTAGGCAAATCCTACATCCAGTCCGTTATCTACTACATATTTCTGCAGTCCTTCGATATGGGTGGATCCAGCATTGTTATTGATGTTGGTTCCGTCCGGCTGGGCGTTGATCACATAGGTTTTGGCTCCCAGAGCATCAAATACGGCTTTCGCGATATTCCAGGAACTTCCGTTGGCACAGTCCAGACCAACCTTGATGCCTTTGAAAGAATACATGCCAAGAGAAATCAGATAACCGACATAGCGGTTTCTTCCTGCCACATAGTCCACTGTACATCCGATCCGGTCTTTATGAGCATATGGTACTTCTTCATAAGTTTCACCAAATACTTCTACTTTTCCGTCCAGATAGTCTTCTACGAGAGCGATGGTCTCTTCATCCATCTTTTCTCCGTTTCCATTGATCAGTTTGATTCCATTATCATAATATGGGTTATGACTGGCGGAGATCATGATTCCGCAGTCAAAATTATCGGTTCTTGCCACATAGGCAACGGATGGGGTTGTGGTTACATGAAGCAGGTATGCATCTGCCCCGGAAGCTACCAGACCACCTACTAGTGTGTATTCAAACATATAGCTGGATCTCCGGGTATCTTTTCCGATTACGATCCGTGCCGGTGTATCATCCCCGTTTCTGCGTTTCTGTTCTCCGTAGTACCAGCCCAGGAATCGGCCGATTTTGTATGCGTGGTCTGCAGTTAGGTTTTCATTGGCTTCTCCACGGAAGCCATCCGTTCCAAAATATTTACCCATTTTTCTTTTTTCCCTTCATAATCACGTCCGGCTGTTTGTTTCAGCCTTGGATTTTTTCGTGTGTTTGTCGGTTACTTTCATGTTTTTATTGCATGGTATATCAATAATTGGTCCGCTGGACCAATTTCAATTGGATTTTTTGTAAATTCAATGGTTCTATCATAGTACAAATAGGAAAATGTTGCAAGTACTTTCATGGTTTTTAGAGATGGAAATGAAAAGTTGTTGTCTGACGGACGCCGAAAGAGCCCGGTTTCCAGGGGGACTCGCGTGGGCAGGGCAACTTTGAGCTAAATTCCCATGCGCGCCTCGCGTGCTACACCATGAATAAAACCGGAGTGGCAT
>OLQI01000485.1_pt1 | contig 36927 bp, 26 predicted proteins | sample 1672171 | NCBI WGS metagenome assembly OLQI01 (sample SAMEA3136655, study PRJEB25190) | human gut metagenome
GAAGACCCTTGTATTGTCTAATTTACAGAGATTTTTTCACAGGCTCGTGTGTATGATTATTTGATTTTATTGACACTACTTAGCTATTATACTATAATTGTCCGCGGACAAAATAATGATTTTAAAGAATAGCGAGGACATTATAGATGAAGACGAAGATGACTTTACGGGAGTGGCTCCCGTTGATCGGTATGACGATTTCAGCGTTTTTGGTAAATACTTCGGAATTTATGCCGATTGGGCTTTTAACAGATATTTCTAATGAGTTTCATATGACGGAGGCTCAGGCGGGCGTGATGATTACAGCCTATTCCTGGACTGTGACGTTATTGTCGCTGCCGCTGATGTTGTTAGTGTGCAGGATACAGCCGAAGAAATTGCTGCTTGGAACGTTAAGTGTGTTTGCGGTATGTCAGGTGTTGTCGGTAATTTCAAGTGGCTTTACATTTCTTGTATTGTCACGTATTGGTGTGGCGTGTGCACATTCCATTTTCTGGGCGATCGCATCACCGGTTGCAGTTCGGGTTGTGGCGAAAGAGCATCAGTCAAAGGCTCTTAGTGCAATTATTACCGGAACGTCAATTGCCATGGTACTTGGAATGCCGCTTGGCCGAATGATCGGACTTCAGATCGGCTGGCGAATGACATTTTTATGTGTGGCGATAGTTTCATTTCTGGTACTTGGCTATCTGGCATTTGTATTTCCGAAGCTGGAAGGAACAGAATCATTTTCCGTGGGACAGCTTCCGGAGCTTTTCAAAAATGCAAGATTGATGAGCATTTATGTAATTACATTTCTTGTGGCGACCGGATATTATACAAGCTACAGTTATATCGAGCCGTTTTTGCAGAAAGTAGCAGGACTTCCGAGTAACTGGGTAACTATGGCATTGATGTTATTCGGAGTAGCCGGGCTTGGAGGAAGTTATTTGTTCTCAAGATATTATGATGATCATCGGTATGCTTTTGTTCAGACCGTTATGATTGGTGTTGTGGCAGCTCTGCTGCTCTTATATCCAGCTTCTGTCAATATGTATACCGTGATTTTGGTATGTACTGGATGGGGACTGGCGATTATGGCATTTCAGGTAAGCTTTCAGGCAGAGTTGATTGGTTGTGTCTCTGCGGCTGCATCATCTGTTGCTATGGCGATCTTCTCAGGAATTTTCAATCTGGGAATTGGCTGCGGAACCTGGTTTGGCGGAACAGTGTATACAAAGATTTCGCTGAAAGATATAGGATTTGCAGGTGGAGTGATTGTGGCAGTGGCGACTTTGATCTGCATGGCAAGATTTCGAGTTGGAGATAAAGCAGAAAGCGCATCATAGAATTTGATATGTAAAAAAAGAATCGGGATATCCTTTAATGAGGATATCCAGATTCTTTTTTATATGTTAGGAAAGTTCTTTCCTAACATATAAAAACGCTCCGCTAGGGATGCGCACTGCGGCGTACAAGGTAGGTGTCGCAAGCGACCGCCGCAGGCGCAAGAATGTGCCGAGGCACATTCTTTGTTCTTATCCAATCCCGCCAAGTGCGATTCCAAGAATCAGTACGATAAAGCAGATTGGTACATAGATATATTTGCAGACAGGAATGAAGTATTTGGTGAATTTCCGTTCCCGGCCTTTATTGACTTGTTCTTCGACGTAGCTTTTCTTACATACCCAAAAGAACATGATTCCGGCGAGTCCCGCGCCCAGTGGACAAATGTATATAGAAAGAATATCCATCCATGTGGAGACGATGCCTTGAATCAGAAGTGAAACGATGATTCCGATTACTGCAATGACACCGCATGCAGGTACGCGGGATAAATGTAGTTTTTCCTGTACCGTTGCAATTGGTGCTTCGTATAAGTTGATCAGTGATGTCATCCCTGCAAGGAAAACGGCTGCAAAGAAAATGATTGCAATGATCCGGCCTCCCGGCATGGAACGAATCAGATTCGGCAGGAAGATGAATAATAGTCCCGGTCCTCCCTGATTTAACTGTGCTCCGGTGGTTGCCATAGCTGGAATGATGACCAGGGCTGCAAGGACTGCGGCGATGGTGTCAAAAAGTGCTACTTTTGCGGCAGAAGCGGGTATATTTTCCTTATCTGACAGGTAGGAACCATAAATCAGAGTTCCATTTCCCGCAACAGACAGGGAGAAAAATGCCTGCCCAAGAGCAAAAATCCATGTAGACGGGGATGCCAGCATTTCCGGATCCACCCGGAAAATGTAGCGGTATCCATTAATGGCTCCCGGCTGGAATGCAACGTAAACTGCCAGAATAACAAACAGGCAGAAGAAAAGTGGCATCATGATTTTACCGGCACGTTCGATTCCGCCCCCGACACCGAGCATGAGGATTAACATGCAGATAATCAAAGCGCCAATCTGCCATCCATTATTTCCAAATGCAGAAGCCATACTGCCAAAAGCATTTCCATATTCTTCTACATTATCTGGGGCAAGAGTCGAACCGGTCAGGGTACCGATTGCATATTTGAAAATCCAGCCCATAACGACGGTGTATCCGATTGCCATTGCAAGGGAACCGAGAACTGGAATCATGCCAAGGGCTTCTCCGAGTTTTCGTTTGCCGTTTGCCTCGCAGGCGTAGCCGAATGCGTCGACCGGACCAGATCTGGTAGCACGGCCAAAGCTCATTTCTGCAATGACTCCAGTGAAGCCGATGAGGGCAACAAAAAATATATAAGGAATCAGGAAAGAGCCGCCTCCGTAAAGGGACACTCTGGTTGGAAACATCCAGATATTTCCCATGCCGACGGCGGAGCCGATGCAGGCGAGGATAAAGCCCCAACGACTGCCAAAAGATTCGCGATTGTGTTGATTAGTACTCATTTGATCTCTCCTTTAAATAACAACATGATTTGATTATAAAAGGTTGCAGGGAAAATGTCCACAATTTATAATAGAAGAAGCAATTTAATGAAAGAGGAGAGTTACTGTCAGAATATATATGAATGGTAACAGGTAAGTAAGAAATTATGAAATGTAATATATCGAAGAAATGTGGTGGCTGCCAGTTTCAGGGTATTCCTTATAAAGAACAGCTTAAGAAAAAGCAGAAAAAAGAACAGAGTCTTCTTGGAGCATACGGGAAGGTCCGTCCAATCATCGGAATGGAGAATCCATATTATTACAGGAATAAAGTGCATGCGGTATTTGACCGTGACCGGAAAGGAAATATTATTTCCGGTATTTACGAAGAAGGCACACACAGAGTAGTGCCGGTGGAGAATTGTCTGATTGAAGACGAGAAGAGTCAGGCGATTATCTGGACGATTCGTGGAATGTTGAAATCATTTAAAATCCGGACATATGATGAGGACACAGGTTATGGACTTCTGCGTCATGTGCTGATCCGCCGAGGCTTTTCTACAGGAGAGATTATGGTCGTCCTTGTCACAGGTTCACCGATTTTTCCGTCGAAAAATAATTTTGTGAAAGCGCTTAGAAAAGCGCATCCGGAGATTACGACCGTTGTGTTAAATGTAAATGACAGACAGACAAGCATGGTTCTGGGAGACCGGGAAAAGCCGATTTTCGGTCCGGGGTTTATTAAAGACAGATTATGTGGCTGTATGTTTCGTATTTCACCGAAGTCCTTTTATCAGGTCAATCCGGTGCAGACAGAGATTTTATATCAGACTGCCATCGATTATGCCGGCCTGACAGGAAAAGAGACGGTGATTGATGCGTATTGCGGAATTGGAACGATTGGGCTGATTGCTGCGAAGAAAGCCAGTAAGGTGATTGGCGTGGAGCTAAACAAAGATGCAGTAAAAGACGCCAGGATCAATGCGAAAGAGAATAAGATCACGAATGCTGCATTTTATCAGGGAGATGCCGGAAGATTTATGGTTGAGATGGCAGCGAAAGGTGAGAAAGCCGATGTGGTATTTATGGATCCGCCGAGAGCCGGAAGTGCTGAGAGCTTCTTATCTTCTGTTGTAAAGTTATTTCCGAAGAAAGTCATCTACATTTCCTGCAATCCGGAGACGTTGGCAAGAGATTTGAAATATCTGACAAAGCATCATTATAAGGTGGAAAAGATTCAGCCGGTTGATATGTTCCCGTTCTGCGATCACGTAGAAACTGTTTGCTCACTATCGCGTAAATAGGCGGTTTCTCGACTGTGTTCAGTGCGATTCAGTGAATTTGCCACCCACAAAAATAAAATTCAGAATGGCTACAATCAAACTAGCAGTGAACAAAATCGCTGCGCGATGGCATGCCAAGGCTGTGGCGCAGTTTTTTACTTTTTCTAAAAAAGGCAGTGACAGGATTGGCCCAAGATAGTATTGTTAAAGTACCACCAATAACAAACTTCAAACACGGGCTTAGTCCCAACAACTGCCTATGAAAAGAATATCATCTTTAGGCTGCTTACACAAGCAGTTTTATTTTGCAAATGCACCTCCATGATGGGTAGTTACTATTGTTATTACCACATTGGGGGCAAATCGCTAAAGCACTTGATGGAAGATATTTAATATCAAAGTGATTATTAAAAAGACAGGATAGAGAACTTTTTGTGTAAGTATGGAAGTTCTTTTTCCTGTCTTTTGACTTTTATGAAGTGATTATTTACATTATTTATCAGAATAAACAGTTTTACCGCCACAGATCGTATATTTTACTTTTCCGAAAAGTTCCTGTCCGGTAAACGGGGTATTGCAGGATTTGGAAGCGTAATCGCCAGGTTTCCAGCATTCTTCTGGATCAAAGATAACCAGATCGGCAGCAGCACCTTCTTTGATCTGTCCGTATGGGAGATGGTAAAGCTTTGCCGGATTGACCGTCATTTTTTCCAGAAGCTGTAACAGAGTCAGGTGCCCAGGTCTTACAAGGCTTGTGATGCCAAGTGCAAGAGAAGTCTCAAGACCAGTGATTCCGCTTGGTGCTTCTGTAAGAGGTTTATTCTTTTCTTCCATGCTATGTGGAGCATGATCGGTGGCAATGAGGTCAATGGTTCCGTCTGCAAGACCTTCGATGATCTGCTGGCGGTCCTTTGCGGTGCGAAGTGGCGGATTCATTTTGGCCAGCGTTCCGTAAGTCAGAAGTGCCTCATCAGTCAGAGTAAAATGATGCGGTGTTGCTTCTGCGTGAATTTTAGCACCGAGGGCTTTAAAAGTGCGGACCATTTCTACAGAGACACCAGAGCTGATATGCTGGATAACAACATCTGCGCCGGAGCGAAGTGCCAGAAGACAGTCACGGGCAACCAACGATTCCTCGGCAATGGAAGGGGAACCATAAACGCCAAGCTTTTCAGATACAGCACCGTGATTGATTCCATTATTCTGAATAAAAGAAGGATCTTCCTCATGGAGACTTACAGGTACACCTAGTTTTGCGGCATGTTCCATAGCACGGTAACAGAAATCAGCGTCCAGGAGAGGGATTCCGTCATCAGTGAACCCGCATGCACCGGCATTTTTCATAGCCTCCATATCGACAGCTTCTTTTCCTTTCAGAGAGCAGGAAATGGCGGCTGCCTGGAAGATACGGATGTCTTCATTTTTCTCGCGGTCGATCAGATCTTTGAGCACAGGGAGACTGTCAACAACCGGTGAAGTATTTGCCATGCAGATGACACTTGTAAATCCGCCTTTTGCAGCAGCAAGTGCACCGGTATGAAGATCTTCTTTATAAGTAAATCCCGGATCGCGGAAATGTACATGAGTATCAATTAGTCCCGGAGCAACGACAAGTCCTGTGGCGTCCAGGACTTTAGTATCATTTGAAACTTGATCTGTATCAATGTTTTTTTCTATTTTCAGAATTGTTCCATTTTCAATCGCAAGATCCATCTTTTCGGAAAGTCCCAAAGCCGGATCAACGACGAGTCCATTTTTTATAATCATAATGATCATTATCCTCCTGTCATGTATGAATTTCGTATCATTCCCGATATATTTTCAAATGTAATAAATGAGTTTACAGGCATCATATGGGGATGTCCTGGCAACATGGAATACCGGGAATATTTCTGTAAATTAGTATAAGGGATAGACAGGGTCCATGTCAAACTTCATGGAAATAATTGCAGTTCATCCAGAAATGTTAAGGATGGAGGATTAATCCTCCATCCTTAATAAATCCTGATCGATTGGATAATGCCCGAAGATACGGGCTGCATCCATAAGTGCAGTCATATTTTCTTCTGGTGTGAACATTGGAGTCTGGCATCCGGATGTCAGCACGAAACCTTTCGGGGAGTCGTAAGCTTTCCGGATACTTTCTCTGGATGCGCGAAGAACATCGTAAGGAGTTCCAAGACGCATGACTTCTACAGGAGGAACATTTCCCTGAATGCACATATATGGTCCGAGGACTTCCTTGGCTTCTGCCATATCCTCGACATTGTCCGGACCAAATGTACCGATTCCGGTCGGAATCAGAAGTTCCCATAATTTACGGCTTGTACCACAGATATGAAGACCACATCCCCCACCCTGGCTTTTGATAAAGTCTACATTCTTTTGGAAAAATGGAAGTGAAAATTTCTCATATTGTTTCACACGAAGAAGAGAGGTGGAGCTTACCGGATCTGCAAATCCAACTCCTACGCCCATGTCCAGGAGTCTTTGGATGTAACGGTTATTATTTTCTGTAATGATGTCCATCATTTGAAGGACTTTATCCGGTTGTTTTACCATACCTTTCAGAAGATTTTCTGTTCCAACAAGCATTGAGGCAACGGTAAATGGTCCAGTAACAGTCCCGCTCACAGGTACTTTGTCTCCAAGTCTTTCTTTGACCATTTTCAGACCTTTTAAAATAATAGGAAGGCGTCCGTCTTCATCTACATTTATCAGTTTTAATTTGTCTACTTCATCCAGACTTGAAATGGCAGGAGTCTCAAGCTGGGCAATGTTGTAATCAGAATATTTGATTTTTGATCCCATAGCCTCTGCCATGCCGCGCAAGGTTGTGGACAGACCGGCTCCGTCAGAGTGGAACTTATTATAAATATATTCCTCGAGTTCACACATTTTCTCGGCAGAAAAGTAATATTCCGGAAGAGTACAGCCAATCAGGGGAGCCAATGTCTCCCCTGAATCTATGCAGCACATAATCCGGTCTACGTCTTTTCCTTCGTTTAGCAATTTGTTACGTTCAATTGCGGTCAGTTCATCTTTTGGAACTTTCAGACCTTTTAAGTACTGTTCTATCATATTTTTTAATAACCTCACATATTAGTTTGTTGCTTTTTTCGTATCTACACCTTTTGCAAAGAAGATGGACAGGATTGCAAATGCCATCAGGATGAACTGATACCAGCACTGCGTGATTACCTGGAACGGACTGTTCAGATTCTCCATAAGAGCGCAGGCAAATAAAATCTGTGCACCATATGGCAGGATTCCCTGGAAAGCACAGGCAAAGATGTCGAGAAGGGAGGCGGTACGTTTTGGATCTACACCGTATTCTTTACTGATATCTTTTGCAATTGTACTGTCGATCAGGATTGCAACAGTGTTATTGGCTGTTGCAATGTTAGTCAGAGAAGTCATGACAGCGATACCGAGCTCTGCAGTCTGACGGTTCTTGATAACTTTGCTGATTTTCTGAAGAAGCCATTCTAAGCCGCCTTCTTTTTCTACCATTTTAGCAAGACCACCTGTGATCATAGATAACAGGAAGATTTCGAACATTCCGGAAAAGCCGTTATAAACATTGTTGGCAAGTTCCAGTGCGGAAAAGCTTCCGGTTGCAAGACCGATAGCACCGGAGAACAGGATTCCACCAGTCAGAACTGCGAATACATTGACACCGAGCAGTGATGCAACCAGTACGAAGATGTATGGCAGAACTTTTATAATATTGTAAGAGTACTCCTGTACTGCAGGTAAAGTTTCCGGACGACCGAAAATCAGTAATAAAACAAATGTTACAAGTGCAGCAGGAAGAGCAATCTTAAAGTTGGCACGGAATTTGTCTTTCATCTCTACATCCTGTGTTCGTGTGGCAGCGATGGTTGTATCGGAAATCATGGATAAGTTATCTCCAAACATAGATCCACCGATCGTAGCACCTACCACGAGGAACTGATTGAGTCCACCGGCCTGTGCAAGTCCAAGTGCAATTGGTGTTACAGCAGTAACCGTTCCAACAGAAGTTCCTGTTGAGATGGAAATGAATGCTGATATCACGAAAACACCTGCAGCGATGAACTGTGGAGGAATGAAAGTCATACCCAGATTTACAACGGAGTCAACACCGCCCATTGCGGAAGAAACAGATGTAAATGCTCCGGCAAACAAAAAGACCATACACATGATCATGATATTTTCTTCTCCACAACCGTGAAGGAAAACAGATAATTTGTCATCAAATTTTCCCTTGAACATAGCAAAAGCAACAATAATACCGATAAATGAAGCAATTGGAGTAGGCAGCTGATAGAATGCCATCTCAACACCCATCGCATTCAAGGTAATTCCCGTGGCCAAGTAAACCCCTACAAATACTGCGAAAGGAATGAGAGCCAGACCGTTCGCTTTTTTCTGATTTGGTTCCATTTTATAATTCTCCTTTAAAATAACCTTATTTTGTTGTTGTTTAAAAAAGTAGTCTTGATCAAAACGCGTTTTTCTAATGCAAGGCATATTGTACAGGAAAATGTAAAAAATATCAAATAGATTTGTGTAATAATACTGGATAACATATCTGTGATATCAATAAATATTATAGTTGGATATAGGGAAAAGCTATAATTGAGTAATAGATGAATAGTATTTGATCAATTAAATGATGCCAGGATTGTGGGAGTGCAAAGCACGGAACAATCCGTAGGCATCATAGTTGGGGCTTTTGCCCCAACTATGATATAAAGGTAATCGGGATCATTTGGAGAAATCAAGTCTAAATCAGCTCTCCGAGAAATGGGATTTTTTCTTCTTTTGGTACATTTTTCGAGATGACATCACGGACATTCTGCATACGGCGGTCGAGGTCAGCGCTGATTTCGGCACATTCCAGCATCTCATTCTGGAGATAGAGAGCTTTGTCTTCCGGAATATTTTTTTTATAGCGGATCTTGTGTTCCAGACTTGCCCAGAAATCCATGGCTATGGTTCGAAGCTGAACTTCTACAGTAACCATGCGCTTTTCGTCCTGAAGAAAGATTGGCACGCTGATAATCAGATGAAGACTTCGATATCCGCCCGGTTTTGGGTTTTTTATGTAATCCTTTTTTTCAATCAGTGTGATGTCATCCTGATTTAACAGGCAGTCGGCAAGCATGTAGATGTCATCAGGAAAAGAACAGACGACGCGTACTCCGGCAATATCGTGAATATTCTCTTCAATAGAAGAGAGTGTCAGAGGGATTTTTTTCCGGCGGACTTTTTTTATAAGGCTCTCCCAGGATTTGACACGGGATTTGATGTCTTCAATCGGGTTGCGGTCGTATTCCAGAGAATATTGATGATCCAGAACACGGAATTTTGTCTCTACTTCCATAATTGCGCAGGCATAGTAAGAGAGCAGTTTGTCCATTGGTTTTTTGTTCTGCTGTATAAAATCAATAAACTCATCCGACATCAGATTGTTGCGGATGAATTCTTCTTTTCTTTTTTCAATGAGTTTTTCTATAGGTCTCAAAATCTTAGTGCTCCTTTCTTTTATCAATACAGCATACATAACTCAAAAAATATGTATGTAGCTAGTCAAAAAGCCTTGTGGCTTGTTTTGTATATAGGATTTTTACAATCCCATCAGGCATCATAATCATACCATGATATGAAAAGATAATCTATCCTACAATTGTTAATTAATGTCAGATTTGGTATGATTATGAGAAGAAAAAGAGAACCTTATCTTAATAATAAAAGGAAGACGATAGACGTGTTGTGCGATTGTAAAACTGATATATGGTGGTGAATTATGGATCAAATGAAAATATATAGGGTAGAACAGAAAAATGAAGAACCGGTAGAGGTACAGATCATCCGCTCATCCAGACGTTCGATGGGACTTCAGGTGAAAGCAGATGGGACGGTCTGTGCCAGAGTTCCGATGCAGGTGATGGATTATGCTGTGCAGGAATTTATTGAGGGACATGCAGACTGGATATTTAAGAAGAGAAAACTGGTTCTTTCAAAAGACAACCGCCCGGATATTGTGTATCTTCCGGAAGTGACAGAAGAAAGCGATAGAGAGCGTATACAGACATTTATAGAAGAAAAGGTGTCGTATTACGCATCTGTTATGGGTGTCAGTTATGGACGGATCACTATGCGGAATCAGAAGACCAGGTGGGGAAGCTGTAGCAGTGAAGGAAATCTCAATTTTAATTGCAGACTGTTGTTTGTGCCGGACCGGATCGTGGATTATGTAGTAATCCATGAGCTGGCACACCGCAGATTTATGAATCATTCGAAAGCATTCTGGAAAGAAGTGGAGAAGTATATGCCGGATTACAAAGAGCAGAAGAAACTGCTGTCAAGATTTGCTATAAAGCATTAATTTTTATAGAAATTCACGGTTTTTGCAGGTTTTCCCTATTTTCGAGTATTTCGTGCTGGATTTTCCAGAGTGTTGATTGTATAATAGTACCGATGATGATATATGGATTACTTATAATTTTAATAATTTAATCCTAGGAGGAAATGAAAATGAATCTGAATTTAAGACCAAAAGAGGAGTGCCAGTTTGACGCAGTATCATTAGGTGAGGTTATGCTTCGTCTTGATCCGGGTGAGGGAAGAATCCGTACAGCAAGAAACTTCCGTGCATGGGAAGGCGGCGGAGAGTACAACGTTGTCCGCGGACTTAGAAGATGTTTCGGTATGAAGACTGCAGTTATCACAGCATTTGCTGATAACGAAGTTGGCAAACTGATGGAGGACTTTATTCTTCAGGGTGGAGTAGATACATCTTTAATTAACTGGAAGAAGACAGACGGAATCGGACGTATCTGCAGAAATGGTATCAACTTTACAGAGCGTGGATTTGGTATCCGTGGTGCAGTAGGATGCTCTGACCGTGCGAATACAGCAATCGCTCAGGCAACACCGGAAGATTTTGATTTTGATTATATCTTTGGTGAGCTTGGAGTTCGCTGGTTACATACAGGCGGAATCTATGCGGCTCTTTCCGAGCAGTCATGTGAGACTGTACTTGCAGCTATCAAGGCAGCTAAGAAGTATGGAACAATCGTATCTTACGATCTGAACTACCGTCCTTCTATGTGGAGTGCAATTGGTGGACAGGAGAAAGCTCAGGAAGTGAACAAAGAGATCGCAAAATATGTAGACGTTATGATCGGTAACGAGGAAGACTTTACAGCATGCCTCGGATTTGAGATTGAGGGTAACGACAAAGATCTCAAGCAGCTTAACCTTGACGGATACAAGAAGATGATCAATGAAGCAGCTAAGACATACCCGAACTTCAAAGCTGTTGCAACAACTCTTCGTGAGGTTAAGACAGCTACAGTGAACGACTGGAGCGCTATCTGCTGGGCAGATGGAGAAATCCACAAAGCAAAAGACTACAAGGGACTTGAGATCATGGACCGTGTAGGTGGAGGAGACTCTTTCGCATCAGGACTTATCTATGGACTGATGACAACAGAGGATGCAGAGCTTGCAGTTAACTACGGAGCAGCTCACGGAGCACTTGCTATGACAACACCTGGAGACACAACTATGGCTAGCAAGAAAGAAGTAGAAGCTATCATGGGTGGTGCAGGAGCAAGAGTTCAGAGATAGTTCATACATTGGTTTTATCAGAAAGAGTAAATGTTATTCTATGAGGGAATTGACGAAGGGCAGTCCGGCAAAGGTTATAATGACCTTTGCCCTGCCCATTATTTTTGGAAATCTTTTACAACAATTATATAATCTGGCAGATGGTAAAATTGTCAGCACTTATGTAGGGACACAGGCATTTGCAGCAGTTGGTGCAACAGCAGTTATTGCGAATCTGATTATTGGTTTTGTGAATGGAGTGACCCAGGGATTTGGAATTCCGATATCCAGATGTTTTGGAGCAGGAGATTATAAAAATATGCGACGTTATGTGGCAGGAAGTTTTATTATGACAGTTGCAATGACGCTGATTCTTACAGTAGGTGCGCTTCTTGGGATAGAAGGGCTTTTGCATATATTGGACACACCGGCAGATATTATGGAAGAGGCACTTCAATATATCCGAATTATTATTATGGGGACAGCATTCATTTCTCTTTACAATTACAGTGCCAATATATTGAGAGCGGTCGGAGAAAGCCGGATTCCGCTTTTATGCCTTGCAGTTGCAGTCATTTTGAACATTTTTCTGGATATTCTTTTTGTGCATACATTTTCCATGGGACTTCGCGGTGCAGCGCATGCGACCAATATTGCCCAGTGTATTGCAGGAGTTCTGTGTATGGCATACTTGCTTTTTAGGTTCCGGGAACTTGTGCCAAAGGGGCGGGAATGGCAGATGCAGAGGAGAAAGTATCAGGAAATGACCGTATTTGGAATTTCACTTGGTATGATGTCCTGTTTTGTGAGTATCGGTACCGTGATTTTCCAGACTGCAGTAAACAGACTTGGTACGAAGATTGTGACGGCGCATATTGCGGCAAGAAGAATCGAGGAACTGACCAATGTTCCGATGCTGTGTACAGGCATGGCTATGACGACTTATGCCAGCCAGAATCTGGGGGCAGGAGAATATGACCGGATAAAAAAGGGAATCCATCAGGCATTTGTGATCGTACTTGTGCAGGGAGTTATATTTACCACATTTTGCTGGATATTTGGACACCCATTGATTCGTTGGATCACAAGCAGTAATGATACCTATATTTTGGATACGGCATACCGTTATCTGACAAGAAATACGTCATTTTATTTTGTGCTTGGTCCACTGTTTGTATTGCGCTGTTCTCTTCAGGGGCTGGAACATAAAGTCATTCCGGTGGCGTCCAGTATTCTGGAACTTGTGTTGAAAATAGTATCCACGATCTGGATCGTGCCGGTTTTGGGATACACTGGAGTTATCTATACAGAGCCGATTATCTGGATTTTTATGACATTGATGCTGATTGGCGGATATGTAAGGGCTCTGAAGCAGATCAACGAAGCAGAGCACATAAAAAGTGCAAGAAATGCGAAAGCTGAAAATGAAAAGATAAACGTTGATAACAGATTATAAATGATAAATAACGAAGAAAGGAGGATGGAATCCAGATGAAGAAGGTAGAACATTTGATTAAGGAAGTCTATCCGGGCTCCATCGCAGAAGAATTGGAGATTGAACCGGGAGATGTACTGCTGTCGATCAATGATCAGTCAATTGAAGATGTGTTTGATTATCGTTATATGATAAAGGACGAATATATAGAAGTGCTTATTCGCAAACCGGATGGAGAAGAATGGGTTCTGGAAATCGACAAGGATTACGATGACGATCTTGGTATCGAATTCGAGAATCAGTTGATGAGTGATTACAAATCATGCAGCAATAAATGCATTTTTTGTTTTATTGATCAGATGCCGCCGAATATGCGAGAGACCTTATACTTTAAAGATGATGATTCCAGACTTTCTTTCTTACAGGGAAATTATATTACGCTGACTAATATGAAAGAAAAGGACGTAGACCGCATTATCAAGATGCAGCTGGCGCCGATCAACATTTCCGTGCAGACTACGAACCCGGAACTTCGTTGTAAAATGCTGAATAACCGATTTGCAGGAGAAAAGTTGAAATTTTTAGATCAGCTTTATGAAGGTCATGTGGAGATGAATGGTCAGATCGTGTGTTGTAAAGGTGTGAATGATGGAAAAGAGCTGGAACGCACGATGGACGATCTGTCAAAATATCTTCCGTTTATGCGCAGTGTCTCTGTTGTGCCTGCGGGTATCACGAAGTACAGAGACAATCTTTATCCGCTGGAACTTTTTACGAAAGAAGAGGCTGGAGAGATTATTGATATGATCGAGAGCCGTCAGAAAAAATATTATGAAGAATATGGACTTCATTTTATGCATGCAAGCGATGAATGGTATATTACCGCTGGACGTGATTTTCCGGAAGAAGAGCGGTATGACGGATATATCCAGTTGGAAAATGGTGTCGGTATGATGCGGCTTTTCATTACAGAATTCACGGAAGCGCTTGAGCAGGTGAAAAGCAATCCTGGATATCTCAAAATGCGTGAAGAAGTGAAGCGCACGGTCACAATCGCGACCGGAAAATTGACTTACGCAACCATTTGTTCATTTGCAGAGCGTATGATGGAGGCATTTCCGGGACTTCAGATCCATGTATTTGCCATAAGGAATGATTTCTTTGGTGAGACAATTACCGTATCCGGACTGATTACCGGACAGGATCTGACTGCTCAGATAAAAGAGTACCAGGAGAATAGTAGGAAACATTTTGTGGAAAAAATCTCTGATGCGAAGAAATTTGTGGATAACATAGGAAGTGCTGATAAAAATGTGCATGGATTAGGAGAAGATCTCATTATTCCATGTAACATGCTTCGTACCGGAGAAAGAGTATTTTTGGATGACTGGACTGTGGAAGACGTGGAACAGAAGCTCGGAATGCGGCTTATTCCAATAGAATCTGGTGGAGGAGATTTTGTCGAGGCAATTCTGAATCCGGAATATAGTATGGAGCGTACCAATGATAATTTTGTCTATGTAAAGGCGTATGACAGATAATGTAATTGAAAAATAAGTATGACTAAAAAATAACATTAAAAAAAGTAATGAGCAGAGGGTGTCCAAATAGAAGCGTTGCATTATATAATATATGAGTTGAAAAAATGATTCAGGAGGAAAAGAATGAATACAAAAGAAGCAAAACAGTCTGTTCAGATGGACAAAGCATTGTTTGATTTTTACGGGAATCCTTCCATTGGACAATCACTGCCACTTGCGATACAGCACGTACTGGCTATGATCGTCGGCTGCGTAACGCCTTCTATTATCGTGGCAGGCGTAGCAGGTCTTTCACAGGAAGACTCTGTGATTCTTATTCAGGCAGCACTTGTGATGTCTGCATTGACGACATTGATTCAGTTATTTCCGTTTATTAAGACAAAATGGTTCACTATCGGAGCAGGACTTCCGGTCATGATGGGAATCAGTTTCGCATATGTGCCAAGTATGCAGGCAATTGCTGCGGATTTTGATATTGCAACGATTCTTGGAGCGCAGATTGTTGGTGGTATCATTGCACTTTTAGTGGGATTAAATATTAAGAGGATCCGCAAGTTCTTCCCGCCGCTTATTACCGGTACGGTAGTGTTTTCTATTGGATTATCTTTGTATCCGACCGCGATCAATTATATGGCCGGAGGAGCCAGCAGTGAAAATTACGGTTCATGGAAGAACTGGCTCGTAGCAATTATTACATTGATTATTGTAACGACACTTAATCATTTTGGAAAAGGTATCTGGAAACTGGCATCTATCTTAATTGGAATTATTGGTGGATATATTGTAGCACTTTGTTTTGGAATGGTAGATTTTTCTTCCGTTGCACAAGCGGCAATCTTCCAGCTTCCGAAGCCGATGCATTTTGGAATTAAGTTTGAGCCTTCATCTTGCGTAGCACTTGGTATTTTGTTTGCTATTAACTCTGTGCAGGCAATTGGAGATTTCTCTGCAACTACAACAGGTTCTATGGATCGTATGCCGACAGATACGGAATTATCCGGTGGTATTGTAGGCTATGGAATCAGCAATATTTTTTGCGCATTTTTCGGTGGACTTCCGACAGCAACTTACAGCCAGAATGTAGGTATTGTATCTACAACAAAAGTTATCAGCCGCAGAGTGCTTGGAATTGCTGCTGCAATTCTGATGGCGGCCGGATTGATCCCGAAATTTTCATCAATACTGACTACGATTCCTTATTGCGTGCTGGGAGGAGCAACAATTTCTGTATTTGCATCAATTGCAATGACAGGTATGAAGCTGATTACAACAGAGCCGATGGATTTCCGCAATACAACAGTTGTTGGACTTGCAGTTGCAGTCGGCATGGGTGTGACTCAGGCAAGTGCATCACTGGCACAGTTCCCGGACTGGGTAACGACTATATTTGGAAAATCACCGGTAGTTCTTGCAACTATTGTGGCGATTGTGTTAAACTTAACTCTGCCAAAAACAAAGAAGTAGATTTTGAGTTTGTTGGACGGGGGTTTTTAAAAGAGGGTAACCCTTTTTTGAAAGCCTCCGTTTTGTAGTGTTTATTGATTTTAGGGAAAGTAACAGTTTGTTGGAGAATGTGAATATGGAAGAACAAAAAAGCGGACAAGAATCAGGAAAACAGGGGCAAAAGCCTCATAAGAGAAGAAAGCGTTATTCCGGGACGCATCCGAAAAAGTATGAAGAAAAATATAAGGAATTAAATCCTGAAAAATATGGAGATACGATTGAAAAGGTCATAGGAAAGGGCAGCACTCCGGCAGGTATGCATATTTCCATTTGTGTGCAGGAGATTCTGGATTTTCTGGACATCAAACCGGGACAGCATGGACTGGATGCAACACTTGGCTATGGCGGACACACAAGAAAGATGTTGGAAAAGCTGGAAGGACATGGTCACATTTATGGTCTTGACGTGGATCCGATTGAGTCCGAGAAGACAAAAAAGAGACTGCGTGATCTAGGATATGGAGAAGATATTTTGACTGTGAAATTATGCAATTTTGCAGACATTGACAAAGTGGCAGAAGAACATGGAAAGTTTGACTTTGTACTGGCAGATCTTGGTGTGTCCTCTATGCAGATCGATAACCCGGAACGCGGTTTTACTTACAAATTTGACGGACCTTTGGACCTGCGCATGAACCCACAAAAAGGAGAAAGCGCGGCACAGCGTTTGAAAAGCATGGACGCAGAAGAAATAGAAGGAATGCTGGTGGAAAACTCTGATGAACCATACGCAGCAGAGATAACAGAAGTGCTGATGAATTGGAGAAAACACGGGAAATCTCCGGAAACTACAACAGAATTAAAAGAAGCAATCGAAGAAGCTCTGACATTTCTTCCGGAGAAAGAGAAAAAAGAGGCGGTCAAGAAATCATGTCAGAGAACATTCCAGGCACTTCGCATCGACGTGAACCAGGAATTTGAAGTGTTATATGCATTCTTAGATAAACTGCCACAAGTCATGAACCCAGGTGGAAGAATTGCAATCCTGACCTTTCATTCCGGGGAAGACAGACTTGTGAAACGAGCTTTTAAAGAAGGAAAAAAAGCAGGAATTTACAGCGAAATCTGTAAAGACGTGATTCGTCCATCAGCACAGGAATGCGCAAGAAATCCACGCGCAAAATGCACAAAAATGAGATGGGCAATTATTTAACAAAGGATGTAGTGAAATGTTAAAGTACTACGTCCCCATCATTGATTTGCGGTGTCGCTTTTGTGCATTGTGAATAAAAATGGGAAGGATTTTTTATGAAGTATTACCTTGCTCCGCTTGAGGGGATTACAACTTATATATATCGTCGGGCTTATCATCAGCATTTTGCACCGATGGATAAGTATTTTACGCCCTTTCTGGTACCACATACGAAGAAGGGGTTCAGTACGAAGGAGAAGAATGATGTGATGCCAGAGCACAGTCCGGGCATGAATCTTGTGCCACAGATTATGAGCAATCAGGCGGAGTCATTTTTACATACGGTTGAGAAACTGAAGGTCTATGGCTATGAAGAGGTGAATCTGAACCTGGGCTGCCCTTCAAAGACAGTTGTGTCTAAAGGGCGTGGTTCTGGATTTCTTGCAGATCCGGACGGATTGGATCGGTTTTTGGATGAGATTTTTAAAAAATGTGATGTGAAAATTTCTATTAAGACAAGAATTGGAAAAGATGATCCGGAAGAATTTGCGCGGCTTCTTGATATTTACAATCAGTATCCGGTAGAGGAACTGATTATTCATCCGCGGGTACAGAAGGATTTTTATAAAAATCAACCGAATCTTGGTGCGTTTCATGATGCGGTGGAGGAAAGTAAGATTCCGCTTTGCTATAACGGAGATATTTTTACGCCAGAAAGTTATGAAGAGATGAAACGGGAATTTCCGCAGGTAGATACCTTTATGCTTGGAAGAGGGATTTTAATGAATCCGGCTCTGCTTGATCTTATCCGTATGAGAGAAAAAACAGATGTGAAAAAGACAATTGATATAGATGTGACTGAGTGGAAAAAAGAAGAAATGACACGAAAAATGCAGAGTGCAGACAGATATAAAAAGGAAATCCATGCATTTCTTGAACAGATTAAATGTGATTATCTGGAAGTGGGAATGGGTGAGAAAAATACGTTATTTAAGTTAAAAGAGCTGTGGGCATATATGGGACAGAACGCTCCGGAAGCGAAGAAGGCGCTGAAAAGGATCCGGAAATCTCAGAGTATGGCAGATTACGACAGTGCCAGCCGGGAAGCGTTGGAAGATTTCATACTTTTTTAATTGCATATGCTGTAGAAAAGAAGTACAATTAACATCGTGCCGAATAGAGGAGTTTTTGGTGAAGGTACAATGAAAAGTGGATCAGCAGCAAAAGGAAAGGAAGTAAATAGATGGAACAGAAAACAAGAGGCGGGAGAGGCTTCTGGTATATCTGGGGATCTGTGCTTATCAAACTGGGAATTGCATATCTTGTATATATGGCGGCGGTATCACTTCTTGCAGGCGTACATCTGATGCAGATGACAGGTGGAGATGCAGATGCGATGATGCAGATTGCGCAGAGTACAGCACAGTCCAGCAAATTATATGATCAGATCACAAATGAGCTAATGAACTGGGCTGTTTATATTGAGGGCGTGGCAGCGCTGATTACGATTCCAGTCATGTTATTTTTATTTCACAGAGACAGCAGAAAAGAAAAAGAGCTTGGGATTGTAACGGAAAAAGCGTCAATTTGGAAATATATTGCAATTATAGTGATGTTTGCAGTTATGGCACTTGGGCTTAATAATCTGATATTTTTAAGTGATCTGTCAGCAGCGAGTGAAACTTATTCCGATACAATGCAGACTTTATACGGACAGGGATTTGCAGTGCAGATTCTCGTGCTTGGAATTTTGATGCCGACATGTGAAGAACTGGTGTACAGAGGACTTGTCTATAAAAGATTACGTTATACTTCACCGTTTTGGGCAGCGGCTTTGTATTCATCACTCGTATTTGCATTTACCCATGGCAATCTTGTCCAGGGACTTTATGGTTTTATCATGGGCATGATGTTCTGTTATGTGTATGAAAAATATGGTTCTGTGAAAGCACCGATACTTGCGCATATTACAGCGAATATCCTGTCAGTGGTTGGAACGCAGTTCCAATGGTTCGACTGGTTGTTCGAAGATCCGATGCGTGTCGGAATTTCAACAGTGTTATGTGCATTTATTGCATCAAGTATTTATGTTATGATTCAGAGATTGAACACAGATACAACTAAAAATAATAGCCAAAATGAGGGGTAGTTATCAGACTACTCCTTTTACAATTGTAAAATATCTAATTATCTGACGACTTAAAAAGAAGTTTTTATTTACAAATTTGAAAAATGGGTGTATAGTAGGAAAAAATAAAAAATGTAAGAAAGGACTCAGATATTATGAACGGGCAACAGCGACAGAAAAATGCTGGCTTGTATCGTCCTTCGTTTGAACACGATAACTGTGGTATTGGAGCAATCGTCAATATCAAGGGCCAGAAAAGTCACGATACCGTGGCGAATGCATTAAAGATTGTAGAACAATTAGAACATAGAGCGGGCAAAGATGCCGAAGGTAAGACAGGTGATGGAGTAGGAATTCTGTTACAGATTTCTCACAAGTTTTTCTCCAAAGTCTGTAAACCTTTCGGCATCTTTTTAGGTTCTGAGAGAGATTACGGCGTAGGTATGTTTTTCTTCCCTCAGGACGAACTGAAAAGAAATCAGGCAAAGAATATCTTTGAAGTGATTGTGGAAAAAGAAGGAATGGAATTCCTGGGCTGGCGAGAAGTACCGGTACATCCGGATGTGCTTGGAAGTCGTGCAGTAGAGTGTATGCCATGCATCATGCAGGGATTTATCAAGCGGCCGGAAAAGGTTGAAAAAGGAATTGACTTCGACAGACGTCTGTATGTGGTACGCCGTGTCTTTGAGCAGAGCAGCGATGATACTTATGTAGCTTCACTGTCAAGTAGAACGATTGCTTATAAGGGAATGTTTCTGGTAGATCAGTTACGTCTCTTTTTTGCAGATCTTCAGGATAAGGATTATGAATCTGCCATTGCACTGGTTCATTCCAGATTCAGTACGAACACGAATCCAAGCTGGGAGAGAGCACATCCGAACCGTTTTATTGTACACAACGGCGAGATTAATACAATCCGTGGTAACCGGGATAAGATGCAGGCAAGAGAGGAAAATATGGAATCTGAAGATTTAAAAGGAGAACTTCACAAAGTCCTTCCGGCAATCAATGCCACAGGTTCTGACTCCGCTATGCTTGACAATGCCATTGAATTTATGGTCATGAGTGGCATGGAACTTCCACTGGCAGTTATGATTTCTATTCCGGAGCCGTGGGCAAATAATAAGAGCATGTCCCAGAAGAAGAAAGATTTCTATCAGTATTATGCAACAATGATGGAACCATGGGATGGTCCGGCGTCAATTCTGTTCAGTGATGGAGATTGTATGGGAGCAGTTCTTGATAGAAACGGACTTCGTCCGTCCAGATATTACATTACAGACGATGATCAGTTGATTTTATCATCTGAGGTCGGAGTTATGGATATTGCACCAGAGAAAATCATAGTAAAAGAAAGACTTCGTCCAGGTAAAATGCTTCTGGTCGATACGGTTCAGGGACGTGTCATCGGAGACGAAGAGCTGAAAGAAATGTATGCGGACAGACAGCCTTATGGTGAGTGGCTGGACAGCAATCTGATTGAGCTTAAGAATCTGAAAATTCCAAATCAGTTAGTACCGACCTACAAACCAGAGGATCTTAAGAGACTTCAGAAAGCATTTGGTTATTCTTATGAGGAAGTAGAAACTTCTATCAAAAATATGGCACTCAATGGTGGAGAAGGAACTGCTGCCATGGGTATTGACACACCACTTGCAGTACTTTCGGATAAGCATCAGAACCTGTTCAATTATTTTAAACAGTTATTTGCACAAGTTACGAATCCACCGATTGACGCAATCCGTGAGGAAGTGGTAACATCCACGACTGTATACATTGGAGCAGACGGAAATCTTCTGGAAGAAAAAGCAGAAAACTGCAAGATGCTCAAGGTCAATAATCCGATCCTTACAAATGTTGACCTTCTGAAGATTAAGAACATGAAACAGGATGGATTCAAAATTGCAGAGATTCCGACTATTTATTATAAAAATTCCAGTCTGGAAAAAGCAATGGATTACCTGTTTATCGAAGTAGATCGTGCAATCCGTGACGGAGCGAATATTTTGATCCTTTCTGACCGTGGTGTTGACGAGTATCATGTGGCTATGCCGTCACTTCTGGCATTGTCCGGACTGCAACAGCATCTGGTGCGAACGAAGAAGAGAACTTCCGTTGCAATCATTCTTGAGACCGGAGAGCCAAGAGAAGTACATCATTTTGCGACATTACTTGGATATGGAGCATGCGCAGTCAATCCATATCTTGCACATGAGACAATCCGTCAGCTTATTGATACAGGCATGCTGCAGAAAGATTATTACGCTGCAGTTGATGATTACAATCACGGAATCTTAAGCGGCATTGTAAAAATTGCTTCTAAAATGGGTATTTCCACAATTCAGTCTTATCAGGGAGCAAAGATTTTCGAGGCCATTGGATTAAAAGAAGAATTTATTAACAGATATTTTACAGATACAGTCAGCCGTGTTGGCGGCATCGGTATTGAGGAGATTGCACAGGATTATCTTGCAAGACATTCTCAGGCATTTGATCCACTTGGACTGGAAGTAGATCTGACACTGGACAGTCTCGGACAACACAAATCCAGAAGCTGTGGCGAGGAACATCTGTACAATCCACGTACGATCCATATGCTTCAACAGTCTACAAGACTTGGCAATTATGAAATGTTTAAGCAGTACACAGATATGGTAAATGAAGAAGGTGCACACATTAATCTGCGAGGTCAGCTTGATTTTAATTATCCGAAGAAAGGTATTCCGATTGAAGAAGTAGAGAGTGTGGATGAAATCGTTCAGCGATTCAAGACAGGTGCTATGTCCTACGGATCCATTTCCAAGGAGGCACATGAGACGCTTGCGATCGCCATGAACCGTCTGCATGGTAAATCCAACAGCGGTGAAGGCGGTGAAGAAATCGAGCGTCTGGATACAGAAAAATGTTCTGCAATTAAGCAAGTCGCTTCCGGACGATTTGGTGTAACAAGCAGATATCTTGTCAGCGCAAAAGAGATTCAGATTAAAATGGCACAGGGTGCAAAACCAGGAGAAGGTGGACATCTTCCAGGAGGAAAGGTCTATCCGTGGATTGCCAAGACAAGACATTCTACGCCAGGTGTCAGCCTGATCTCACCACCACCGCATCACGATATTTACTCTATCGAGGATCTGGCACAGCTCATTTATGACTGTAAAAATGCAAATAAAGACGCAAGGATTTCTGTAAAACTTGTATCTGAAGCAGGTGTTGGAACTGTCGCAGCCGGAGTCGCAAAAGCAGGAGCCGGACTGATCCTGATCTCTGGATATGATGGAGGAACCGGAGCGGCGGCTAAGAGTTCTATCCACAATGCAGGACTTCCTTGGGAGCTTGGACTTGCGGAAACACATCAGACATTGATCCAAAATGGACTGCGTGAACGTGTCCGTATTGAGACAGATGGAAAATTGATGAGTGGTCGTGACGTGGCAATTGCAGCAATCCTTGGAGCAGAAGAATTTGGATTTGCGACAGCACCACTTGTAACTATGGGATGCGTTATGATGCGGGTGTGTAATCTGGATACATGTCCGGTTGGTGTGGCAACACAGAATCCGGAACTTCGCAAGAACTTCCGCGGAAAACCGGAATACGTCATCAACTTTATGAGATTCATCGCACAGAATCTGCGCGAATATATGGCAAAATTAGGTGTTCGTACGATTGATGAACTGGTTGGAAGGACTGACCTTCTGAAAGTCAAAGAAGTGCCGACATCTGATCGTGCAGCAACACTGGATTTAAGCCAAATCCTGCAAAACCCTTATGAGGGAACAAAGACACCAATGACTTATAATCCAAAGAAGATTTATGATTTCGAACTGGAGAAGACGCTGGACGAAAGAGTCCTTGTAAAAGAACTGCTTCCGGCACTTGAAAAGCATCAGAAGAGAAGCCTGGAAGTCGATGTCACGAACACCAACCGTACATTTGGAACAATTTTCGGATCAGAAATTACAAGAAGATATCCGGAAGGCGTAGAGGAAGACAGTTATGTGATCAAATGTACCGGAGCAGGCGGTCAATCATTTGGTGCATTTATTCCAAAGGGTCTGACACTGGAACTTGTAGGAGACGGCAATGATTATTTTGGTAAAGGTCTCTCAGGCGGAAAACTGATCGTGTATCCACCGAAGGGTGTTACATTTAAACACGAAGAGAATATTATAATAGGAAATGTTGCACTTTACGGAGCAACCAGTGGTAAAGCTTTTATCAATGGTGTGGCAGGTGAGCGTTTTGCAGTCCGAAACTCTGGCGCAAAAGCAGTTGTAGAAGGTGTTGGTGATCATGGATGTGAGTACATGACCGGCGGATGCGTTGTTGTTCTTGGCAAGACTGGAAAGAACTTTGCAGCCGGAATGAGCGGCGGTGTCGCTTATGTACTGGATCTGAACAGTGATCTTTATAAGAATATTAATAAGCAGATGGTAAATATTGAACGAGTAACTTCGAAGTTTGAAATCAACGAGTTGAAAGAAATGATCGAAGAGCATGTGGCTTATACGAATTCTGAGAGCGGAAAAGAAATTCTGGACCACTTTACCGATTATCTGCCGAAATTTAAGAAAATCATTCCGATTGATTACGAGAAAATGCTTTCTACTATCGTTCAGATGGAAGAACAGGGCATGAGCAGTGAGCAGGCTAGAATTGAAGCATTTTACGCAATTAAAGAAGGAAGAAGATAGGGGGCGGACAACGTGGGAAAACCAACAGGATTTATGGAATATGAAAGACAGGATAAGCCGGCAGAGTCACCGAAGGAGCGAATCAAGCATTTCCGCGAATTCCACACACCTTTGTCAAAAGAAGAACAGGAGCGCCAAGGTGCAAGATGTATGGCGTGTGGCGTTCCGTTCTGCCAGGCAGGACAGATGATTATGGGGATGGCAAGTGGCTGCCCTCTCCATAACCTGGTGCCGGAGTGGAATGATCTGATTTACCACGGCAACTGGGAAGAGGCTTATTATAGGTTAAAAAAGACGAATAATTTTCCGGAATTCACTTCCAGGGTATGTCCTGCACTTTGTGAGGCAGCATGTACATGTGGACTCAACGGAAATGCAGTATCATCAAAAGCGAATGAGTACAGTATTATTGAAAATGCTTACGAAAAAGGATACGCTGCGGCAAGACCGGTGAAAGTCAGAACCGGAAAGAAAGTAGCTGTTGTGGGATCAGGACCGTCCGGACTTGCTGTGGCAGATATGCTGAACCGCAGAGGACATAGCGTGACAGTGTTTGAACGGGAAGACAAAGTCGGAGGACTTCTTCGTTACGGAATTCCAAACATGAAACTGGAAAAACAGTATATTGACCGTAAGGTAAATATTATGGAAGAAGAAGGAATTACATTTGTAACAAATTGCAATATCGGGAAAGACAAAAAAGCTTCTTCTATATTAAAAGAGTTTGACCGTGTAGTTCTCTGCTGTGGAGCTTCTCATCCAAGAGATATCAAAGCACCGGGACGGGACGCAAAAGGAATTTATTTCGCAGTCGATTTCCTGAAGTCCACGACAAAAGCATTGTGGGCAAATGATATGAAACTGGTGGATGGCACATACATTTCTGCAAAGGGAAAACACGTTATCGTTATTGGCGGAGGTGATACGGGAAATGACTGTATCGGAACTTCTATGAGACATGGCGCAAAATCTGTTCTTCAAGTAGAAATGATGCCCAAAGCACCAGATACTCGTGCAGATAACAACCCGTGGCCGGAGTGGCCAAAAGTCTGCAAAACAGACTATGGTCAGGAAGAAGCAGCGGCAGTCTTCGGACATGATCCGCGTGTATATCAGACAACGGTCAAAGAGTTCATCAAAGATAAGGAAGGAAATCTCTGCAAGGTCACACTTGTGAAGCTGGAGCCGAAGAAAGACGAGAAAACCGGACGCATGATGATGACTGAGATACCGGGAACTGAGTATACAGTACAGGCAGATCTTGTACTTATTGCAGCAGGATTTCTTGGAAGTGAAGAATATGTGACAAAAGCATTTGGCGTGGAAGTCAATGCGCGTACAAATGTGGCAACACCGGCAGGTGAGTATCATACAAATGTGGAGCGGGTGTTCACAGCGGGAGATATGCACAGAGGTCAGTCACTGGTTGTATGGGCAATCCGCGAAGGAAGAGAAGCCGCACAGGAAATCGATATCAGCCTGATGGGATATACGAATATGAATGTACAGTAACAAAATAAGTATCGGGTGAGAACTTCAAACAAGCTTGATTTCTCACCCCATATTTATTTTTCTGCATGGCTTGACTGGTCCAAATGTTACAAAAATGTTAAAAAATATTGCAAATATGTACTGATTCATGTATAATAACATCTAGATGTAGTAGCAAAACTATATAAAATTGTATACATTTGAGTGAGGAAGTTTTTATATGAATAAATTTGGAAGAAGAATACTGGCAGCATTAATTACGAGCAGTTTAGTAGTTACACCGGTTTTGGCGGCACCTTCAGTAGATGATCTTCAGAAGAGTAAGGCATCAGCGCAAAGTGAAGTAAACTCACTTCAGTCACAGCTTCAGAGTATTGTAAGTAAGATTACTCAATTGGAAGCTGATCTTACAACAAAGGGTGAAGAGATTATTCAGGCGCAGGCAGATCTGGAACAGGCGCAGGAAGACGAGAAGACACAGTATGCGGCTATGAAGCTTCGTATCAAGTATATGTATGAGGCTGGTGATGCAACAGCGCTTGAATCACTGGTAAGCTCAGAAGATTTTTCAGATCTGTTAAGTAAAGCTGAGTATGTTCAAAGTGTACATGGATATGATCGCGACAAGCTGGAAGAATATGTTGCAACTAAGCAGAAGATTGCTGATCTGAAGGAACAGCTTGAGACAGAGCAGTCACAGCTTGAGAGCATGCAGACAGAATATGAGACAGAAGAGTCTAATCTGACAACTCTGATTGATTCAAAACAGGCAGAAGTAGCAGATCTTGATTCACAGATTCAGGAAGCGGCAGAGAAGGCGGCGAAAGAAGAGGAAGAGCGTCAGAAGAAAGCAGAAGAGGAAAGACAGAAACAACTTCAGGCAGCATCTCAGAATAGTACAACAACGAATGGCAATTCTGGCAGCTCCAATAGTTCAAGCAGCTCCAACAGTAATAAAGGAAACAGCAGCTCGAATTCAAGCAGTTCCAGTAACAAAGGAAACAGCAGTTCATCATCAAGCAGCAGTTCTGGTAGTTACGTATCCGGAAGTACAGTATCCCGTGCATATTCAGCACTTGGAAAACCGTATGTATGGGGAGCGGCAGGACCTAATTCCTTCGATTGTTCCGGACTTGTAAGTTTCTGTCTGACAGGAAGATATTCACATACATATAGCTCCAGTGATTTCGTTGGTTTGACTAAGGTAAGTAATCCACAGCCAGGAGATATTTGTGTAAGAGTTGGGCATGTAGGTGTTTATATAGGTGGAGGTCAGATGATTCATGCACCACACACAGGAGATGTAGTGAAAATATCTGCAGTACCATCTAATATGTGGTACGTTCGTCCATAAAGTATATAAGAAAATGAATAATTTAATGCCAGTTCTTTTTTGAAAGGACTGGCATTTGTCATATACAAGAGCATATCTAGACATCTTTGATGGAATTGTATCTGAAATGGTAAAAAAATGAACACAAAATGATAAAGATTGCGTCAAATTTGTAGTGGGTTGCGTAAACTATGAAAAATGTGTATAATAACGATGGAGCGTTTTCGAAAGAAAAATAATTAAAAGAGGGAAGATGAATATGAACAAAATAGGTAAGAGAATTCTGGCGGCGGCAGTTGCCAGTTCTGTACTTGTGACACCGGTTTTTGCAGATCCATCTGTTGACGATTTGAAAAAGAGCAAAGAGTCCGCACAGAATGAAGTAAGTTCACTCCAGACCCAGCTTAATACAGTAGTGGGAAAGATTACGGAGCTGGAGTCTCAACTTAGCAGTAAAGGTGAAGAGATTATTCAGGCACAGTCAGATCTGGAAGATGCCGAGGCAGAAGAACAGAAACAGTATGCAGATATGAAGGTTCGTATTAAGTATATGTACGAAGCTGGCGATCAGAGTGCTGTAGAAAGCTTAGTTGGTTCAGAGGATTTCTCTGATATGGTCAACAAAGCGGAATATGTAAGTAATGTACATAATTACGACAGACAGAAATTACAGGAGTACGTAGAGACAAAGCAGAAGATTTCTGATCTGAAAGATCAATTGGAAGAAGAACAGTCACAGCTTGAAAGTATGCAGACAGAGTATGAGTCACAGGAGTCGAAACTTGATAACCTGATCGCATCTAAGCAGGCAGAGGTGTCTGATCTGGATCAGCAGATCGAAGAAGCTGAGCGTAAGGCAGCGGAAGAAGAGCTGAAGAGACAGCAGGAAGAAGCAGCAAGACAGGCAGCGGCAGCAGAAGCAGCAAGACAGCAGGCTGCATCGAACAGGAATAATTCTTCCAGCTCGTCAAGTAATAGCAATAAGGGAAATAGTTCCAATAAAGGAACAAGCAACAATGCTCCAAGTTATGTATCAGGAGACGCAGTGTCCCGTGCGTATTCTGCACTTGGAAAACCGTATGTATGGGGAGCGACAGGACCGAATTCCTTTGACTGTTCAGGTCTTGTAGGTTTCTGCCTGACAGGTAGATATTCACGTTCCTGCACATCAGCGTCATTGAATGCCCTTCCGACAGTGAGTAACCCACAGCCTGGAGATGTATGTGTAAGATCCGGACACTGTGGAATTTACATTGGAAATGGTCAGATGATCCATGCACCACATACAGGTGATGTAGTAAAAGTAGCAAGTGTCCCTTCTAATATGAGAATCGTACGTCCTTAATAAAAGAATATTGAATTTATTTGCCAGGATTTCTTTTGAATCCTGGCATTTTTAATATCATGATGCCAGTGGGAGTGCAAAGCACGGAACAATCCGTAGGCATCATAGTTGGGGCTTTTGCCCCCAACATCTTTAGGAAATTACAATTTCCATGATATAAAAACTCCGAGGCATTCTTGAATTGAGTCATATTTGAACCATAGGTGAGTCACATTTGAAAATGTCTGAAAAAAACAATTTCATTATTGATAATTCAGTAAAATTATTGTATTCTGAACGTATAAGGCAAATGAGGAGTATAACATTCGGGCGGGGGAGAAACCTGAATGTAAAAGGGTAATTAATAAGGAAGGGTGAGAAAATGGAAGTACGAGTTGCTCGGGCGCTTATTGCCTCTGCTGCAGTGAGCACTTTATTTGTTACGACAGTGTTTGTAACACCAGTATTTGCGGAACCGGAGAATCAGGTGGAAACACTGGAAAATCAGAAAAGTGAGGTTGAGGCACAGGCAGATAGTATCAATTCCCAGTTGGTTTCATTGTTGGTCAGCTATAAGGCGCTGCAACAAGACATTGAGAATCAGCAGGTGAGAATTGGTGAGGTTGGACAAGACCTTGCAGTTGCGCAAGAGAATGAGCAAAAGCAATATGAAGATATGAAGCTTCGTATAAAATATATGTATGAAAATGGTGATGCATCATTTGCAGAGGCTATTCTGACTGCAACATCCTATTCGGATTTAGTCAATAAGTCTGAGTATGTCGAGAAAGTTCATGGTTATGACCGAAACAAACTAATGGAATATGTGCAGACAAAAGAAGAAGTTGCGAATTTGAAAACAGAACTTGAAGGCGAACAGGCAGATATGGAAGTCATGGCGCAGGAGATGAGTTCACAACAGGCAAATTTGGAATCAACTTTAACCCAGATGCGTGCCCAGATCGCAGATTTTGACAGCCAGCTTGCAAGTGCGCAGGCAGAGGCAGATGCAAAAGTAGCAAGAATGCAGGAAGAGCAGCAAATAGCTCAGAGTAAGAGTGAAAATCAGACGGGAAATGTTTCATCGGCTAATCAGGTGGGGTCAGCAGCCAATACAGGCACGACAAAGCCATCCGGAGGAAATACAACACCGTCAACGGGAAATACAACGACGCCATCGACTGGAAATGTAAGTACGACAATACCGTCAACCGGAAATACAGGTACGGCCACACCAACGACCGGAAATACAGGGACAACGACAAAGCCGTCAACAGGAAGTTCTTCTAATACAAGCAAGCCGAGCAATGCATCTGCTGGACAGAAGATTGCCAACAAAGGCTGTGAATACATAGGGAATCCGTATGTATATGGAGGAAACAGTCTGACGAATGGAATTGACTGTTCTGGGTTTGTGCAGCAGATTCATGCAAAATTTGGAATATCTACACCGAGAAATTCCACATCACTTCGTTATGGCGGAAAAGCTGTAGCTGTTTCAGATATGATGCCGGGAGATGTGGTCTGTTATGAGGGGCATGTCGCAATTTATATTGGTGGAGGACAGATTGTACATGCTTCCAACAGTAAACCTTATCCGGCAGGTGGAATAAAAACGTCCAACGCATATTACAGAACAATTGTTGCTGTAAGACGTTACTGGTAGTAAAAATTACGGATATTGTAAAAAATGTAAAAATATAAAATATACAAAAATCTAATATGATGTTTTTGAAAAACCCTTGCATTCGCAAGGGTTTTATGATATCATTTTAAGGTCGCAAAAAAGCACGCACATGGCTGTCTGAGACGGTGCCAGTCAAAAGAAAGAGACTGGTTTCAAGGACGTATACCGGTGCGGAAGTAAAAAAACCAATTGGAGGAAAGAAACATGAGCGTTATTTCAATGAAGCAGCTTTTAGAAGCAGGTGTTCACTTTGGACATCAGACAAGAAGATGGAACCCTAAGATGGCTCCTTACATCTACACAGAGAGAAATGGTATCTATATCATCGACTTACAGAAATCTGTAGGAAAAGTTGATGAGGCTTACTATGCAGTATCTGATATTGCAGCACAGGGCGGAACAATCCTTTTCGTAGGAACAAAGAAACAGGCTCAGGATGCAATCAAAGTAGAAGCAGAGCGCTGCGGAATGTATTATGTAAATGAGAGATGGCTTGGAGGAATGCTTACAAACTTCAAGACAATCAAGAGCAGAATTGCCCGTCTCAAAGAGATCGAGAGAATGTCTGAGGATGGAACATTTGATGTACTGCCTAAGAAAGAAGTTATCCAGATCAAAAAAGAGTGGGAGAAACTTGAGAAGAACCTTGGCGGAATCAAAGAGATGAAGAAAATCCCGGATGCTATCTTCGTAGTAGATCCTAAGAAAGAGAGAATCTGTGTTCAGGAGGCTCACACACTTGGAATTCCACTTATCGGTATCGCTGATACAAACTGTGATCCAGAAGAGCTTGACTATGTTATCCCAGGAAATGACGATGCAATCCGTGCAGTAAAACTGATCGTTTCTAAGATGGCAGATGCTGTTATCGAAGCTAATCAGGGCGAGGCTGGCGCTGACGTATACGAGGAAGCTGAAGCAGCTGAAGAAGTAGCAGAGGCAACAGAAGAATAAGAACCAGATAATATTGATTAATTACATTAATTAATTGGAGGACAAAAAAGATGGCAGTTACAGCTAGTATGGTAAAAGAATTAAGAGAGATGACCGGAGCAGGAATGATGGACTGCAAAAAGGCACTTTCTGCAACAGATGGTGATTTTGACAAAGCTATTGAATTCCTTCGTGAGAAGGGACTTGCTACTGCTGAGAAGAAAGCAGGAAGAATTGCCGCTGAAGGACTTGTAGCAACAACTATCAAAGATGGTGATAAAGTTGCAGCAATCGTAGAAGTTAATGCTGAGACAGACTTCGTAGCAAAGAATGAAGTATTCCGGACATTTGTTAAAGAAGTTGTTGAGCAGGCAGCAGACACAGATGCAGCTGATATCGATGCATTCAAGGCTGAGAAATGGGCACTTGATACATCTATGACAGTAGATGAGAAACTTGCAGCTATGATCGCTAAGATTGGTGAGAACATGAACATCAGAAGATTCGAGAAAATCGTATCTGAGGATGGAATCGTTGTATCTTATATCCACGCAGCAGGAAAGATCGGTGTTTTAGTAGAAGCTAAGACAGAGAGCAATGACGAGAGAGTTAAAGAGGCTCTTAAGAACGTTGCTATGCAGGTAGCAGCTCTGAATCCGAAGTATGTATCTACTGATGATGTACCGGAAGAGTACAAAGAGCACGAGAAAGAGATTCTTATCGCTCAGGCTAAGAATGATCCTAAGAATGCTAACAAGCCAGAGAACATCATCGAGAAGATGATTACTGGACGTCTTGCAAAAGAGCTCAAAGAGATCTGCCTGTTAGAGCAGGAGTATGTAAAAGCTGAGAACAAAGAGACAGTTGCTAAGTATCTTGAGATGGTATCCAAAGAAGTCGGAACACCTGTAGAGCTTAAGAGATTCGTTCGTTTCGAGACTGGTGAAGGTCTTGAGAAAAAGAATGAGGACTTTGCAGCAGAAGTTGCAGCTCAGATGAACGCATAATCGAATATTGTGTTAGATTTCTGAAATGATAATCCCTCTCATGAATGGTGGTAACACTATTCATGAGGGGGATTCTTTTATTCATTGCTTTCTTCGGCATATTGTTGTCTTAAATATGTAATAAAATCCTGTTCACGAGGATTTAAAGCATAATCCTTTGATGTGACATAACATGAGTTAATATATAGACCTGCATCGGCAATTGGAATAGAAATAAAATTATTATTACCAGATAATTCTACTGGCCCATTGATTGATAAATAATCGCCTGTGCAAATAGCATCTAAAAAGCTTCCACGATCTGAAACCTGAAGAATATTAGGACTTTTTTCCAGACCCAGAAAATTCAGATACTTTAAAGAATAGTTATCGTTGTAGCAAACATAATTATATTTGGCAATATCAGATAAAGTTACTGAAGGCATATTGGCAAGAGGATGTGTACTATTTGTAAAAGCATACATCTGAATCGGGGGAAATAAATCACGACAGACACAATGATATTCCTCGGCCATTTGTATATATGCGTTTCTTTTAGAAGGCGCATAGAAGAAAATTCCTAACGAATGCTCCCCTGACAAAATAGACTGAAACATCTCGCGAATTCCCATTTCACTTAAATTATCAGAGAGGAATTGGTCTGATTCTCGGATAAAATGGAAGAAACTTCTGGCTACAAAAGCAGAGTAGTAAGATGCAACTCTTAATGGCGATTTCTCTTGAGAAGCTGATAATTCATTGATTTTCCGTACTTCCAGGAGAATTTTACGTGCACTGGAGATAAAGGCTTGTCCAGTTTCTGTTACGGTTATACCTGTTCGGGTCCTGTGAAAAATCTGAAATCCTATCTCGTCTTCTAATTTCTTTATAGTATTGCTTAGATATGGTTGTGATACAAATAAATCTTGAGCAGCTCGACTGATCGAACCATGTTCGAAAACAGCCACAGCATATTCTAAATGTGTGAAATTCATGCGAAATACCCCCCACTAAATGTAACTATTTTAATATAACACATAACAAAATTAGTATAATGTCATAACAACTTTGATAATGTCAGATTATATGCAAAAAATGCTATAATTAATATATCAAAGCACTAAATATTTTGCAAGAACATAACGAATTAGGAGGGTACAAATGTCAACAACATTACTTCAAGAAGCGCAAGCGTTTCAAACAGAACTCATTGAATGGAGAAGAACGCTCCATATGAATCCAGAATTAGATATGGATTTGCCAGTAACCGTAGCATTTGTAAAAGACAAACTTACAGAAATGGGAATTACATGCGAAGTGTGTGAAAAAGCAGGTTATGTAACCGCATTAATTGGAAGCGGAAAAAAATGTTTTCTTCTTCGAAGCGATATGGATGCACTTCCTGTACAAGAAGAGGCAGAAGTAGATTATGCGTCAAAAAATGGCTGTATGCATGCATGTGGTCATGATTTACATACTACTATTTTATTAGGTGCTGCCAAATTATTGAAAATGCATGAACAAGAATTAAAAGGGACTGTAAAACTGTTCTTTCAGCCAGGAGAGGAAACATTTCATGGTGCGAAAGCTGCAGTAGCAGAAGGAATTCTTGAAAATCCAAAAGTAGATGTTGCTTTTGCAATGCATGTTGCATCTGTAGCACCAGTTGGATTGATTGGATACGGTGGAGAAGCAATGTCTTCTGTATATGGATTTAAAGTAACACTTACCGGCAAAGGCGGACATGGTTCTACACCAGAACAGTGCGTAGATCCAATCAACGCAGGTGTTCAGATATATCTTGGTCTGCAGTCACTGATTGCAAGAGAATGTCCAGCAGCAGAAGAAGCAGTTCTTACCATTGGTAATTTTGAGGCAGGAAACGCTGCAAATGTTATTCCAGAAAGAGCTATTCTTCAAGGAACTCTACGCACATTTAAAAAAGCAATTACAAAACACATGGTTCAAAGAATTAACGAAGTGATTGAAACAGTTTCTGCTACATATCGTGTGCAGGCAGAGGTAGAAGTGCTCTATGATGTTCCTTCTGTAAACTGTAGTCCAGAATTGATTAAAGAATTTTCAGATAGTATTCATGCATTAAACCCAGACTTCCAAATTCTTCCAGTATATCATGTAATGGGATCGGAAGATTTTGCATTTATATCAGATAAGGTTCCAAGTGCATATTTTTGTATTGGCGCTGGTGTTCCAGACGAAAGTAAACGTTTGGGACAACATAATCCAAAAGTAGTATTTGATGAAAACTGCTTGCCAATTGGTGCTGCTTCTTATGCGAAGATTGCGATGGAATGGTTAGAAAAACATGGGAATGAAGAGTAGAAAGGGATAAAGGAATGAACGAAAAGAAAAAATTACATTATGGATGGTTTATTGTTATTAGTTGTGTCTTAATTATGGCACTGGAATATGCACCACTGGTCAGTTGTGCAAGTTTATTTGTTACACCAATCACATCTGATTTGGGATTTCCAAGAAGTGCTTACATGTTGGTTAGTTCTATCAGTACGATTGTTATGATTTTATTAGCACCTTTTGTTGGAAAAATCATGTCAAAACCTTGTATGCATAAAGTGCTTGTATTTTCAGTAGCAGGTGTTTCTATTAGTTACGGTTTATATTCAGTAGCTAATTCACTTCCAGTTTTTTACATTATTGCTGTATTTATTGGTATATTTGCATCAGGATCAACCATGCTTCCGGTATCTATTGTTATTACAAACTGGTTCCAGAAAAAAAGAGGATTTGCTATGAGCCTTGCTATGGCAGGATCAGGAATCGGTGGGGCTTTATTAAGTCCTGTTATTGCAAAATGATCACAGATTTTGGGTGGAGAAAAACATACGTTATACTTGCTGTTATTATCTTTGTTGTTTTAGTGCCAGTCACAGCGATTATCATTCGTCAGAAACAAGCAGATAAAGGTATGCAACCATACGGATTTGGTGAGGCAGCAGAAGCAAGCAAAAAATCTGCTCCAGAAAAAGAATGGAATGTATCCTTAAAGGATTTAAGGAAGATGCCATTATTCTGGGCATTCGTTGTGGGACTTGCACTGATTTCTGTAACAGGATCCGTAATTTCACACATTCCTTCTGCAATCACTGATGCAGGATATTCTGCAACAAAGGCAGCATCTATTGTGTCTTTATATCTTGCAATTGCTGTTCCGGGAAAACTGGTTCTTGGTCATGTGTTTGATAAATATGGTGCAAAAAAGGGTATCATATTTGGAAATGTGTTATTTACACTTTCAGTAGTGGCATTGTTATTTATTGATAAGGAAGCAATGTTATATGTAATGGCTGTACTTTTTGGATTTGGTACATGTATCGGTACTGTTTCGGGCTCCGTTCTTACAAGTAAATTATTTGGTACAGCACATTATGCTGAAATTTTTGGTTTCGTATCGGTATTTACAAATGCCGGATTTGCAGTAGGCGTACCTTTGATAGCAACAGTATATGATGTTACAAAATCATACCATGCTGCTTGGATAATTATCATCGCACTTTCTGCACTGATGACAGCACTCCTCTTATTCAGTGCTAAAAAATCAGAAGAACATACTAAATAAAGAGAGGGAAAATGGGAAGAGAATATGCTCTTCCTATTTTTTGTTCCAGTAAGAATTGCTTGACAGCTTTCGACCATTCATTCACAATGAAAAGAATAGGTTTCATGAATTAGCAAAAAAGAAGATTAAAGAAATGCGTATCAGATATTATAAAGAATATTCGCGCAATCTGAATTGTGAAATGGAGTTTAAGGTATATGGTCATGTCACCAGAACATCCATGGGTAGAGCAATATCAAAAGGGAACGATTGTCATCTGCTGTGGTCAGGGAGCATGGGAAGCGGAAGCGAAAACGGACTCCATGCTTTTGAAGGAACGTTTTCCATATTTTATTCATAAAATTGTAGAATAGCAGCTGTAGCACTTTAAAGGAAATGCTTGGATTCTGTTTGAAAATATGATACAATACAACTCTATAAATATAGTTGGAGGTATACTCTCATCTTTGATAGTTGATTAGTTAAAAAAGTGCCACGATCCCTGTAAATGCAAGGGTGTGGCACTTTTATCTGCATACATGAAATATAGTAATATTTTATCTTCGCTTACTTTTTTTCTGAATTCCTTTCATTTTCCGTTTTGTTATGAATTGATAGTCCGTTCTGAATCCGCAGGTTTCATGGAGATCGTCAGTGATTTCCTGACGTTCATATACCGGCATGAAACCCTGTTCTTCTATATCCGCAAATTTTATGTCTTTTAAAGTGTGAAGTAATTGTTCTGTGGTATAAGTCCCTTTCAAGGAGCGGTTTAATAACCGGAAATGGAACAGAGCAAGAAAACAGGTAAGAAAATGAGCCTTAATCCGGTCTTCACGGTTTAAGTAAACAGGTCTGGCTTCAAAGTCTGTTTTCATAGTTCTGAAACAGTCTTCAATCTGCCACCTTCCTTCACTGACTTTTAAGATATCTGCAACGCCATCATCAAGCAGGTCTGTACATACCGCATAAAGTCCGTCATACATTTCTTCTTCAGCAATCTTATCCGTATCGAGATAATAGTGAATCTTAGCTTTTTCTCCTTCGTTGGTTACAGCTACCTTATTTACAAATCTTGCAGGATCATTTGGATTTTTACGCTGTTTTTTTAGAGAGCCATTTGCAACCATTTTTTCTGCCCGACAGATCTGCTCCGCACGGATGGCTTTCTGGTAAGCAACATATTTAGGGGAGTAGGTTATGATCAATCTTTGATCCAGTTTTTTTGTTGTGAATGGTTCGTCTTTATAATAAAGCTGGTTCTTGTCATCATCTGTCAGTTTTGTGAGGTCAACAGGTGTATCATCTGAGAGACGTTTGAAGCCAGTTTTCTTTAAAGCCCATGCTCGGTCTTCAGCAGGCAGTTTTTTGATGGACTGAGTGACAATAAATGCAATGTCATTAAGTTAAGGATTTTAGTAGTGTGAAAAGTAGTTTTTTACTTTTT
>OLQI01000486.1_pt1 | contig 36922 bp, 24 predicted proteins | sample 1672171 | NCBI WGS metagenome assembly OLQI01 (sample SAMEA3136655, study PRJEB25190) | human gut metagenome
GGCCCGTGGGTTATACCCTAAGAGCAAACCACCCTTTTTAAGGGTGGTTCTGATTTGCTTCGCGCCATGTGGGGGTGGTGGCGACGTGCATTTTTGCGAGTATTCTGCAATCGAAGGCCCCTGCATACCGGCTTCGGGCAAAAAATCGGGAGTTCTCGATGTTTTCTACGAATGATGGGTGGGGTTACGGGCTGACAGCGTTTGATTTGCAGGGATATTCGCGGTCTTTGGCATTTGTCGTGGCGCCCGAAGCCCTTGGTTATGTTGAATACTCCTAAAAATGCACGACGCTTAGAGGGGGACCTTCGCGAAAAAGGAAACCGCCCCGTCGAAGTATGCATTCGACGGGGCGGTTTATGCATTTGGCCGATTAAGGATGCGCTGCCAAACTACTAGAACTTGACGGTCGGGGCCTGACGGGCTGCTTCAGCGGCCTCGAAGCCCTGGCGCTCCTTAAACTGGAAGATGCCAGCAAAGATGACAGCCGGGAACGTCTGAATGGCGTTGTTGTAGCTGAGCACGCAGTCGTTGTAGCTCTGGCGTGCATAGCTAATCTTGTTCTCGGTGTCCTCGAGCGATGCCTGCAGCTGCGTAAAGTTGGTGTTTGCCTTAAGATCGGGATAGGCCTCGGCCACAGCGAAGAGCTGGCGCAGTGCGCCGGTCAGCACGTTGTCGGCTTCCATCTTGGCCTCGGGCGTGGTGGCCTTGACGGCGGTGTTGCGCGCGCTGATCACGGCGGAGAGCGTCTCCTGCTCGTGCTTGGCGTAGCCCTTGACGGTTTCGACCAGGTTGGGGATCAGGTCGTTACGGCGCTGCAGCTGCGTATCGATGTTCTGCCAGGCGTTATCGATGCGGTTACGCTTGGTGACCATGTTGTTGTAGATGCCGGCGATGGCGCAGACAATCACAATGACAACAACGATGCCGATGATGACGGTAATCATGATGTCTCCGTTTCGAATGGCCGCGGCGGCATGCGCCAGCTGCCGTTGGTATAACGCTACTAGTATACCCGCAACGTTTTACCGTGCCGAACTTTCCGGTAAGCGTTGTGTTTTCGGCGGGGTTGGCACCGGGGCAAAGCGCGCGAGGTACAGGTGTAAGATATGCGACAGATTGACGAGTGTTGTCTTTGCCCTGAGGATGGCGATACCAGTGGACCTTCGCATCAAGAAAACCTACCGCGCCCTGTTCGATGCCTTTACCGAGCTTCTCGAGGAGCATCGTTTTGAGGACCTGACGGTTGCCATGCTGTGCGACCGCGCCATGATTCGCCGCACGACGTTCTACAAGCACTTTCGCGACAAGAACGATTACTTTGCCTTTTATATCGATGAGCTCATGTCGGGCTTGCCGCAAAAACAGCCCGATGAGGCCGGCGCAGTGTCTGCCGAGGACGTGCGCGCGCTTCGGCACGCGATTTTGGACGATGCCATGGATTTGATTCTGACGCACGAGCGGCTCATGGATAACATTTTGGCAAGCAGTATGTCGGGCATGTTGACCAACGTTATTTGCGACCGCATTGCCCGCTCCATCCGCGAGCGTGTGATGAACGTGCTTGCCGAGGATGCCCTGGCCCCCGTGTCACTCGAGACGACGTCCGAGTTTATCGCCGGCGGTATTATTCGTCTTTTCACGATATGGTGGGAATCGGGCCACGATCTTGAGCGTCGACCTGAGATAGCCGACGTGGTCGATGCGTTGTTTGAGCGGACCATGACACCGGTGCATCACTAGGAGTGGCGGAGAGAGGGGGATTCGAACCCCCGGAACGCTCTCGCGCTCAACGGTTTTCAAGACCGCCGCATTCAACCGCTCTGCCATCTCTCCGTGAGTCGTAATGATAGCATCGTTTTGAATTTGCAACAGGGAAGGCGAACGATGACGATCACCGAAATCGACGAGAAGTTCATGCGCGAGGCGCTGGCGGAGGCGCGAGCCGCCGCGGCGGTGGGCGAGGTGCCCATCGGAGCCGTAGTGGTGCGCGACGGTGAGATCGCCGCGAGGGCGCACAATCGGCGCGAACTCGACCAGGACCCTTCGGCTCATGCCGAGTTTGCGGCCGTGTGCGCCGCTGCCCAGGCGCTTGGCCGCTGGCGCCTTTCCGACTGTACGGTCTATGTGACGTTGGAACCCTGCTGCATGTGCGCAGGCCTTATGGTTAACGCGCGCGTGGGGCGCTGCGTGTATGGCGCGAGCGACGCCAAGGCGGGCGCGTTGGGATCCCTATACGATTTGAATGCCGACTCGCGCCTGAATCATCGGTTTAACGTGACGGCTGGGGTCCTGGCGGATGAATGCCGCGAGCTGCTGAGTAGCTATTTTGGCGGTCTGCGCGGAGCGGGCGGCGCTGATTGCGGTTGTGGGGCCGATCTTGAAGCACACGCCGCTCACGCCGCTCACGCCGCAGCGCTTGCAGGTGCCGGTGAGGATGCTGCCACGGCGGTTGACTTTGGTCCTGCGTGCCGCCGGCCCCGCCGCGTGTTGCTGGCGATCGACTCCTTTAAGGGCAGCGTTTCGAGCGCGCAGGCGGAGGCGGCGGTTGCCGAAGGCGTGCGCCGCGTTTGGCCCGATGCCGAGGTGCGTGCATTGCCGCTGGCAGATGGTGGCGAGGGAACGCTCGATGCCATCGCCGCATGCGGTGGCGAGCTCTCAACCTGCGATGTCGCAGGCCCCGTGGGCGACCGCGTGTCTGCCCGGATGCTGGTGGACGGCGAGCACGAGTCGGCTGTAATTGAGATGGCCGAGGCGGCCGGCATCGGGTATTCGCCTTGCACGGAGTCGGCGGCGTTGGCGGCCACAACCTATGGCGTGGGCGAACTGATGCTTCATGCGGTTCGCGCGGGTGCAAAGACTATCTATATTGGCTTGGGCGGCAGTGCCACCAACGACGGTGGCGCCGGCATGCTGCAGGCGCTGGGCGCGCGTGTGGTCGATGATCGGGGCTGCGATGTCGCCCCCGGTCTTGCTGGCCTTGAGCGGGTGGCGAGCGTTGATTTGGAGCCGGCGCTGCAGGCTTTGGATGGCGCTCGCATCGTTGTACTCTCCGATGTCGAGAATCCGCTCGTAGGGCGCCGCGGCGCGCTTGCGGTGTTCGGCGGACAGAAGGGTCTGCCGGCGGATGATGCCGAGGCGCTGAGCAGGTGTGACAGCTGGATGGTCGGCTATGGTCGCTTGCTCGATACGGCGATTTTCGAGGCGCGGACCCAAGGGTTGTTGCGCGCGTCCGAGGGTGTGCGGACATTTGGTTCGGTGCTCGGTGTGCCCGGTGCCGGTGCCGCCGGCGGCCTGGGTGCCGCGCTGTTGGCGCTCGGCGCGGAGCTGCGTTCGGGCGTGGAGACGGTGCTCGATCTCGTGGGATTTGACGAGCGCGTGCGCGATGTCGACCTGGTCATTACAGGCGAGGGCAATATGGATGAGCAATCCGCCGCCGGTAAGGCGCCGGTGGGCGTGGCGCGCCGTGCCAAGCGGTGTGGCAAACCGGTGATCGCTGTCGTGGGCGGTCGCGCTGACAACCTGGATGCGGTGTGTGAGCAGGGTATTGACTTGGTGCTCCCGATCTGCCGCAAGCCCATGCCCCTCGACCAGGCGCTCGAACCACGGGAAGCCACTGCCAACCTTATCTGTGCCGGCGAGTCAGCCGCCCAAGCCTATGACCTCGCTCGCCTCTAAGGCCTATCTCCCTATAAGTTGCGGTGGAATACGGAGTGTTTTTGCCTTTAAGGGGCTAATTCAGTCCGTATTCCACCGCAACTTCGAGAATGTCCATTCGAGGCTGGCTGCCTTGGGTCTCGAGCCGGACCGTCTGCCATGAAATGTGGCAATCTACTACGTTTAACGGAACACCCTCGACCATCCCGGATTTTGTGAAATTAAAACCGCAGGTAGAAAGCTTGCCGATTTTCGAAAAAGCCGGCTATGGTTGACCCCTGTGGCCTAAACGTAGTAGATGGGCCCTTTCTGTGGTGCGGCACCAAGCCGGTCATTTTGGGATGGGACTATTTTGACTACTCATTGGCTGCTCTGGCAATCGGGCTGCAAAAGTAGTCAAAAAAGCTCCGTCCCAAATTAGCTAGCTTGCTCTGGCGGGCGGGAGCAGGTAAGATATACCGAGCGCCTAGCGCGTTCGATGGGTTCGGATGACGACATGTTCCGAATCTGGTCAGGTCCGGAAGGAAGCAGCCATAAGGAGCCTCTGTCGGGCATCCGAATCCATCGAGCGCACGGGCGTTTTTTGGTGCCGCGACATGGCCCGGCCGGCGGCGAGGTGTTTGGTGTCTCGCTGGTCCTCGGCTTCGCCTGCGGGATCGCTCGACTACCAAACACCTCGCCGCCGACCGGGCCCCGTCGTCCAAAAATCATCCGTAAAGGCGCGTTTATCTAATTTAAATCTATCCCTTGTGGAATGCGGCTTGCTGGTGTTGTCTGGGCATTGATGGCTATGTGGTTCAAGAGGCGGCGGCGCTGTTGCTTGAATTTTTGCAGTTAAAGAGGCCCGTTTCCCTGGGTTGGGAAACGGGCCTCTTTTCTCTCTGGGTTTGTGGATTGGCGAAGGTGGTATGCTCTGGCAGCTATTTTGAGTTCCTGATGCGGCGTGTGGCAGTGGCGGTTATTCCGAGGCCTGCGGCGGCGACTGCTGCGAGTGCGATTGCGCTCGGTGCTGTGTCGCCCGTGTTCGCGAGCTTGCCGGCGGTCGTATCTGCTTGCTTGCCGCTGCTCGTGTTCGCCTGCTTGGTGGAGCTCGATGGGGCGTCTTTGCCGGTTGCAGGTGAGGCAACGGGCGGTGTCGCCTCGGCGGGTTGCGTCGAGCCGGAGGGAGGCACTGTCTCGGTCGGTTTCGTTATCTCGGGCGAGGCGGCCTTGTCTGCCGCGGCCTTTGCCTCTTCGTATGCCTTGCAGGCGTCGTCATAGGCCGTTTGCGCTTTTTTCAAATTGTCGAGGAGCGCATCTCGCCAGGCTGTGAACCGGTCGATATCGGCTTTATATTTCTCTACAGCACGTTCACAGTCATTAACTCGTCTTTCCTGATTTCTGAGGCGGTACTGGAACTCGCGGAGCTCCGTTTCGCAATAGTTTACGTGCGTTTTTGCCGATATGATCTCACTGTGCAACTGCTTTATTTGCTGTTTAGCAGTTTCGACAAACTCCTCGTAGCCGAGTGCTTCGAGTGTCTTAAGCATCTCATGTTTCTTCTCTAATTCTGCCTGGAGCTCGCTTACCCGGTTGATGGCCCCGTCGTATTTGGCTTGGGCAGCATCGATGTCCGCTTGCATGGTGGGAAGGAGTTCCCTCCCTTCGGCGGCTTGCGCCGCCATCTTTTCGCGGTACTCTTGAAAACGGGTAATGTCATCATTGAATCTCGCAATTTTCTCGGGACTTGCGGCGTTTTTTGCGGCCTCGAGGTTTTTGAGCGCTTCCTGCATGGCTGCATACGCTTTTTCTTTTGCGGCGGCCGCGTCTTCTGTCTGCGGGGCGCCCGAATTGCCGTTGGCGGCGCTCGTCTGCGAAACGGCCGCACCGGTGGGGGCGCTGGTTTCTGCCGCGATTGCCGTTACGGGGGCGATTCCCGCGACAAGTGCCGCGGAAAGGGCGATGCCCACAGTTGCTCGTCTTGCTCTTCTTGCGAGAATGTCGTTCATCTCGGCACCTCATTTCAAGGGTCGGCGACTAACTTGGTAGCACTAATGTAAATATACCATGCTAGTTGACCCGACATTGGCTGGGTGCGCGCCTCTCTGCTTCTTTGGAAACCGAATCCCATTAGAAATGACGAGTTGTTTACGCTTCTTTTGGGCTCACCGTACTATCATGGTTCGAATTGAATGTGGATGATGATAGGGAGCGCCTATACATGATTGAGCTGCTCAGGCGTTTTGGTGGTAAGTTTCGCCGATATATGGTGATTGGCCCTGCGTGTAAGCTGATCGAAGTGATCTTTGACCTGCTGACGCCGCTGGTGATTGCCCAGATGATCGATAAGGGTATTGGGGCGCACGACGTGAACGCCGTTATCCACTACGGTATGCTGCTTGCCGCCATGGCTGTGATCGGCATCTCGTTTACGCTCGTCTGCCAAAAGATGGCGGCGCTCACCTCGCAGGGCATGGGCACCGACATTCGTGGCGCGCTCTACGAGCACATCAACAAACTGAGCTATGCCGAACTCGACCGCTTTGGCACGCCGTCGCTTATCACCCGCATCACCAACGACGTCAACCAGGTGCAGCTCGCTGTGGCGCTGGGTGTGCGCATGCTCATCCGCTGGCCCTTCCTAGCGGTGGGCTCCATGGTCGCGGCCCTTGCCATCGACCTTAAGCTCGGGATCATCTTTTTGATTTGCACGCCCGCCATCGGCCTGGTGTTTTGGTTTGTCATGGCGCGCTGCATTCCGTACTACAAGCAGCTGCAGACAAAGCTCGACCGCATCGCGCTCATTTGCCGCGAGGGTCTTTCGGGCGCCCGCGTGGTCCGTGCGTTTGTGCGCGAAGACCACGAGCGCGAGCGCTTTGCCCAAGCCGCCGACGACCAGGCCTATACCGCCATCGCGGTGGGCAAGCTCTCGTCGGTTCTCAACCCCGTGACGTTTTTGGTGATGAACCTGGGTGTGTGCGCCATCCTGTGGGTGGGCGGCATTCAGGTCAACGTGGGCGAGCTCACGCAGGGCCAGGTCATGGCGTTTGTGAACTACATGACGCAGACCCTGACCTCCATCGTGTACGTCGCCAACCTGGTCGTGGTCTTTACCAAGGCGAGCGCCAGTGCGTCACGTATCAACGAGGTGCTCAATTGCGTGCCGAGCATCACCGACGAGGGCAACCAGCCGGTCGCGCTGCCCAAGCCGGGCAATGTCGCTCCCGTTCCTGCGCTGGGCTTGAGCCATGCGAGCTTCTCGTTTGGCGCCGGCGCTGCCAACGCCGTCAACGATGTGACCCTGGAGCTGCCGCTGGGCAAGACGCTCGGCATTATCGGCGGCACGGGCAGCGGTAAGTCGACGCTCGTCTCGCTCATCCCGCGCCTGTACGATGCGAGTACCGGCAGCGTGAGCGTGATGGGCGCCGACGTGCGCACCTGGCCGCTCGACCAGCTGCGCCGTGTGGTCGCGACCGTTCCACAGCGCGCGTCGCTGGTGAGCGGCACCATCCGCAGCAACCTGACCTGGCGCGACGAGGCTGCGACCGACGAGGAGCTCTGGATGGCGCTCGACATGGCGCAGGCGAGCGAGTTCGTGCGCAACAAGCCGCAGGGGCTCGATGCCCCGGTCGAGGCGGGCGGTAAGAACTTCAGCGGTGGCCAACGCCAGCGCCTGACCATCGCGCGCGCCCTGGTGGGCTCGCCTCAGATATTGATCATGGACGATTCTGCCTCGGCGCTCGACTTTAAGACCGACGCGGCGCTTCGCCATGCCATCCGCGAGCGCAGTGTGCGCGGTGCCGCCGAGGGCGGGCTGCCGCTGACTACGGTGATCGTAAGCCAGCGCGTTTCGACCGTGCGCGACGCCGATATGATCTGCGTACTTGACCACGGTTCGGTCGCGGGCCTGGGCGCGCACGATGAGCTCTACACGACCTGCCAGCTCTACCGCGAGATTTGCCAGTCGCAGCTTCGCCGCGAGGAGCTCGAGGGTCAGCAGGGGAGTACGGCGCCCGCGCCCGCCCCAGGCGCCCCGACCGTCCCCACATCCGTCTGCGCAAAGGAGGGCTGCTAAATGAATCCGTACACTTCCTCCGGTTCGGTCGCCACGATGACGGCCAACGTGTCCGGCAACGATAGCCTCAACGACCTGGGAGACGGTCCGCGCCAGCCCGGCGATCCCGAGCGCTATCCCGTGGGTGCGGTGACCCGCCGCCTGCTGGGCTATGTCCGTCCGCACCGCGTCTCGTTTGCGGCATCGTTTTTGAGTGCTGCCGTCTCGGTGATTCTGCAGCTCTACACGCCCATTCTCATTGGCGAGGGCATCGACCTGATCGTTGCCGCCGGGCAGGTGGACTTTGACGCACTGCTGCCGCTCGTTACCAAGCTCGCGATTGTCGTCGTAGGTGCTGCGGCCTTCCAGTGGCTACAGGGCTACTGCGTCAACCGCCTGTCCTACGAGACGGTGCGCGACATGCGCGTGGAGGCGAGCGACAAGCTCAGCCGTATGCCGCTCAGCTTTATCGACAGCCATGCCCACGGCGACCTTATGAGCCGCGTGGTCAACGACGTGGATCAGGTGGGTGACGGCCTGCTGCAGGGTTTTACCCAGCTTTTCACCGGCGTTATCACCATCGTGGGCACGCTCGCGTTTATGCTCTCCATTAACCTGACCATGACGCTCGTGGTGGTGCTCGTCACGCCGCTTTCCATCTTTGCTGCCGGTGCTATTGCCAAGCTCTCCAACAAGAGCTTTACGGCTCAGCAGCGCATTCAAGGGCAGCTCGGTGGTCATATCGAGGAGTATGTGGGCGAGCAGAAGCTTGTCGACGCCTTTGCCTATGGCCCCAACGCCCAGCAGCGCTTCGATGCCCTCAATGCCGAGCTCTACACCGCGGGCGAGCGCGCGCAGTTTATGGGTTCGCTTTCCAACCCCGGTACGCGTTTTATCAATAACATCATCTATGCCGTGGTCGCTGTGATCGGCTGCGTGGGCGTGATCACGGGCGTGCCCGCGGCGCTTACGGTGGGCGGCGTGCAGATCTTCCTGTCCTATGCCAACCAGTACACCAAGCCGTTCAACGAGGTCACCAACGTCATTACGCAGATCCAGACCGCGTACGCCTCGGCGCGCCGCATGTTTGCGCTGCTCGATGCACGCGAGCAGGAGCCCGACGCGTCGGACGCCATAGAGCTTGCCGCCCCGCAGGGCGAGGTGACCTTTGAACACGTGGACTTTAGCTATGTGCCCGATCGTAAGCTGCTGCAGGATATCTGCATCGAGGCCAAGCCCGGCATGCGCTTTGCCCTGGTCGGCCCCACGGGCTGCGGAAAGACGACGCTCATCAACCTGCTGCTGCGCTTTTACGATATCGATGCCGGCCGCATCGCGGTCGATGGCAAGGCTTCGCGCGACTACACGCGCGCAAGCCTGCGTCGTGCCTTTGGCATGGTGCTGCAGGACACTTGGCTGTTCGAGGGCACGGTAGCGGACAACATTGCTTACGGTTGCCCAGGCGCCACACGCGAGCAGGTTATCGAGGCGGCCAAGCGCGCGCATGCACACAAGTTTATCGTGCAGCTGCCAGGCGGCTACGATACGGTCATCGGCGAGGACGGCGGCACGTTTAGCCAGGGCCAAAAGCAGCTGCTGTGCATTGCGCGCGTCATGCTCACCGACCCGGCTATCTTGCTGCTGGACGAGGCGACCTCGAGTATCGACACGCGCACCGAGCTGCAGGTGCAGGCGGCATTCGACGAGCTCATGGCCGGTCGCACAAGCTTTGTCGTGGCGCACCGCCTGAGCACCGTCCGCAACGCCGACTGCATTCTGGTGATGCGCGACGGGCAGATTATCGAGCGCGGCACGCACGACGAGCTGCTAGCGGCAGGCGGCTTCTACGCCGAACTCTATCGCAGCCAGTTTGCCCAGTGAGCAAGCCCGTGGGGCAAATTAATCAATCGACAGACGGTGGTTTACATCTGTCACGTTAGTACTAAGATAGTCATCTAATAAATTGCATTAGTGGCTTTAGTTTTGGGGGATACGAGGCAACGTGACTATGACGTGCTCTTTGGTGGTTAACAGCAAGAGCGGTAATACCAGGATGGTTTCGGGCGCGATCAAGCGCGCTCTGCAGGCTGCGGGTGTTGAGTTTGTCCATGCCGCGGCGTTGAGCGACGATGCGGATGCAGATCAGGTTGCGCTCGAGGCGCAGGGCGCCTGCGCGGCCGACACGGTGCTCGTCGGTTTTTGGTGCGACAAGGGCGCGTGCACGCCTTCGGTCGCGGCGTTGCTCTCCGCCTTGCACGGTAAGCGCGTGTTCCTGTTTGGCACCTGCGGCTTTGGGGCCGACCAGAGCTACTATCAGCAGATTATCGACCGCGTAACTTCCAATTTGGCTGGGGATGCCGAGCTTGCGGGCTGGGCGATGTGCCAGGGCAAGATGGGCCCCGCGGTCAAGCAGCGCTACGAGGCCATGCTCGAGCAAGATCCCGACAACGCTCGCTATAAGATGCTGCTCGACAACTGGGTTGCCGCGAAGGACCATCCCACCAAGGAAGATCTGGACAACATGGCTGCAGCCGCCAAAAAGGCCGTTTTGGGCGAGTAGAGCGTCGCTCGCGGTGCCGCGCGTTCAATCGTACAAACGTGAAAGCCTCGAGATTCTCGAGGCTTTTTTCTTGACAGGAGACCGCGCCGTGGCAAGCGTTTGGGGTGACATTTTCCATCACCCCGATGACGAGACCGTCCTGGACGACACACTCGCATGCGTTCGCTGGATGTATGCAGAGTGGGACGGGCTTTCCGGATGGATGGGGTTTCGGAAAGTGCGTCCCAGAATTTGCCTTTGGAGTGGGACGCAGTTTCCGGTTGAGGGCTCTGGTGGAAACGATGGCCCACAATTTGAGCCCGGAGTGGGATGCAGTTTCCCAACGGGGCCGTAAGCGGAAACTGCATCCCACTTCGGACGTGAATTCTGGGACACGGTTTCCGAATACAAAGAAGGCCACTTAATGTGGCCTTCGTCTTGCGCAGGACTGTCCGAGCAGGGAACCTTATATGCCTCCGCCCGGACAGACGTTTCAGTTATGAACTCGCAGCTAGTCGCTACTTGATCTTGGTCGTGCCCGGCGCCAGGTTGGGGTCGGTCTCGTTGGCTTCGGTCTGGAAGTGCTCGGTGTACACGTTCTTGCCGTCGCGGAACATCTCGTAGTACTGCATCTTGGCGTAATCCTCGCGCGCCTTGGTGGCGGCTGCTGCGGCGGCGTCGTCGCCGGTGACGTTGGAGGAGAGCGCCCAGCGCAGGCTGGCGTCCTCGTAGCCCACCGAGTTGATGGCGGGCAGCGACTCACGCAGCGTCATGTGCGCCTTCTGGTAGTCGGTCAGCGGTGCGCCGATCAGCTGCATAAGCTGCGTGGACAGGTAGTTGGTGGACAGGTCGTCGACCTCGCTCGTCTGGTCGCAGCCGGCAACGTCGTAGTTGGCCCAGATGATGTAGTCGGTCTGCCACAGACGCTCCTGATGCGTGGCGTCGTCCTCACCGGTAAACCACTTGTCGTTGAACTTGGACGGGAAGAACGGCTGGTGATCGCCCCAGAACACCACGACCACCTTGCGGTCGAGCTTGCTCAAGGCGTTAAGGAAGTAGCGCAGCGCCTGGTCGGACTGCTCGATGCACGAGACGTACTCGTCGACATCGGAGAGCGTGCCGTCCTCGACGGTCTTGGCGTCCAGATCGGTCGTGTCGATGTTCAGGTGCATCTGCTTGTCGACCGGCAGCAGGCCCGTGTCGTAGCCCGAGTGGTTCTGCATGGTCACGTCGAAGATAAACTGCGGATCGGCGTTCTGGTCGAGCAGCTCAAGAATCTTGTCATAGGTCGCCTGGTCGGTCACCATGCCGCGCAGAGTGTCGGCTCCCTGGAAGTCGTTGATGGACAGGAACCGGTCAAAGCCAAAGTCCTTGTACACGTTCTCGCGGTTCCAGTTGGTGGCGTGGTTGGGGTGCATGGCCGTGGTGGAATATCCGAGCGACTTGAACTGCTCTGCCAGGTTCCCGGTCGTTTCCATGTTGTAGATGGTGTAGGGGTACACGCCCGAGCCCAGGTTGGCCATGGAGTTGCCGGTCATAAACTCAAACTCGGTATTGGCGGTACCGCCGCCGTAGGCGCTCACGTAGAGCTTGCCGCGGCTGAGGCAGTCGGACAGGTTCTTAAAGTACTGCGGGCCCTCGTAGCCGGCGCGCATGTTCTGGTAGATCGACAGATCCGAGAAGGTCTCGTTCATGATGGCGATGACCGTGGGCTTCTCGCTGTCGAACTGCTCCTTTGCGGCGGCGCGCTCATCGCTCTTAGCCGCGTCGGATTTGTCATAGGCCTTGGCGTACTTTTTGAGCGTGGCCTTGGCATCGTCGACGGAGTAGTCGGCGGGTTTGGGCGGCTTGATGGACTGCGCTGCGCTAATGAAAGCGGGCAGGTAGCCCTCGCGCCAGTAGCTCTCGAGCGGGCGCCAGGTGTAGACGGTGATGCCGAGGGTGTTGTAGTAGTCGATGAGCGTGACGTGTGCGGTCACACCGCCCAGGCACAGCACGGCGACGAGCAGGTTGGTGAGCAGCATGCGCTTGGCGTTGGCGGCGCCCTTCTGACGGTGCGGTGCCACCAGGCCGGCGTACTCGCACAGCAGCATGGCGATGGCGGTAAAGCCCATGGACAGCACGCAGAACAGCGAGATCGAGAAGGTGTAGCCGGTGCCGGCGACCGCGGCGGCGGTGGAGATGGCCGAAAGGTCGCCCGGCTGGATGGGCATGGATTTAAACGTGATGACGAAGAACTCGGCAATGCCCAGGACAAAGAGGGCAAAGGCCAAGACCGCGGGGGCTGCGCCGTGGCGCTGGAACAGGAAGAACAGGCCGACCATGAGCGTGGTGATGATGGCCCACTCGAGCAGGATGCACAGGGGGTAGACCCAGGTAAAGTCGTGGTTGGACGAGACCTCCATGCCCAGCAGCGCAAAGACGCCGGCGAGCAGCAGGCACAGGACGGCGGCGACGAGCGGTTTACCCACAAAGGCTCCGCGCAGGCGGGCGAGCTTGCCGGTGGGGGCGGGGGCGTCGGGCCCGGCGAACGCAAAGACGCGCGGGGCGATGCGGTCGCGGGCGATGCTGGCCCAGGCGCAGCCGGTGAGGATGGCGTTGGTCAGGATGAGCATCACGAAGGCGAGCGGCTCGTTCTGCGCGACGAGGCCAATAGCGCCCCAGACGGTCAAAAAGAGCTGGAACAGGCCAAAGGCGACGCTCCAGGCGAAGGCGCCCTTGGCAACGGTGCCCGACTGAGCGCGAATGGCCTTGGCCTCGCGCAAGACAAGGTAGACGGTCGCCGCAAGACCGACGAGCGAGATGGCGGCAGCGAACATGCTGAGACTCCTCACAAACTAAAACGTACGAAAGCGGGGGTTTACCCGATTGTTACCAAGATATGCGCTGCAATTGGTGTCTGCGCACAACAACCAGCCATATTAACGCGCACGTGTGACGGTGTGGCGCAATGTAGTGGCGACCTGCGCGATAATGGACGGGAATTACACGGAAACGTAAAGGCTTCTTAAAGAATTGGCGAGGATGAGGCGATGAACGAGCAGGTTTGCACCAAGGCTGTGGATACGAACGGTTATCCGGTCGAGACGACGGGCAATGCGGTGCTGGACACGTTGGAGCACCGTTCCTCCACGCGTGCCTTTGCGCGTGATGACGACGACCGTCCCGTAGCGGTGACCGACGAGCAGCGTGCGGCGATTTTGCATGCGGCGAGTCGCGCGCCGTCGGCGGGCGCCATGATGATGTATTCCATCGTGAGCATTCGCGAGCAGGCTACGCTGGACCGTCTGACCGATCTGTGCGACTACCAGCCCATGATCGCCAAGGCGCCCTGGGCACTTATATTTGTGGTCGATTATGCCAAGTGGATCGATCTGTTTGAGCACGTGGGCTGCTTTGAGCCCGAGTTTGTCGAGCGCACGGGCAAGGCGCCCCGCCGCGCGCCGGGTTTGGGCGACTTTGCCATCGCGGCCCAGGACGCCGTGATCGCCGCGCAAAACGCCGTGGTTGCCGCCGAGGCTCTGGGCCTGGGGAGCTGCTATATCGGTGATATCGTCGAGAATGCCGAGGAAGTTGCCGAGCTGCTCGATCTGCCGCCCTATACCATGCCGCTGTCGATGCTCATCATCGGCACGCCCCGTAAGGAGCGCCCGGCAATCGCGCACCCCGTGGTGAACCTGGTGCACGAGGAGCGCTACTGCCGCGCCGATGTTGCGACCATGGACGCGCAGGTGGCCGAGATGGACGCGATGTTCTGTCCGCATGCCCGCGAGGTAGGCGAGCGCGTGGTGGACATCTACACCCGCAAGCACACGAGTCCCTTTATGGCCGAGATGAGCCGCTCCATGGAGTGGTGGTTCAAAAACTGGCTCGGAAAATGACGAATGTGACAAAGGGACAGTCCCTTTGTCACATTCCATATCGCCGAGGTGGCTTAAAGGCCGTATAAATGTTTATCTAGCTGGGAAAACAGTGCCATTCAAACATGGGCCGATTACCTATAATTCCTTCGAACATTAAAGTTGGGAGGAAACCGGCTTATGGAACAAAAGGCCAAGGAGGCAGCTTCGCACGCTGCGATTCCTGTGAGCATCTCGGCGATGCTCGTCACGCTGGGCGTGGTGTACGGCGATATCGGCACCAGCCCTATGTATGTAACCAAGGCGCTCGTTGCCGGCAACGGCGGCATCGGAAGCGTGACGGAGGAGTTCGTGCTCGGCGCGCTCTCCCTTGTCGTGTGGACGGTCACGCTGCTGACCACCATCAAGTATGTGCTCATCTCGCTGCGCGCCGATAACCATGGTGAGGGCGGCATCTTTGCCCTGTACAGCCTGGTCAAGCGCTGCGGCAAGTGGCTTATCATCCCCGCCATGCTGGGTGGCGCCGCGCTGCTCGCCGACGGCATCCTGACGCCGGCCGTTACCGTTACCACGGCCATCGAGGGCCTGCGCACCATCCCGGCGGTCCATGCCGTGCTGGGCGATGACCAGGGCCGCGTCGTCGCCATTACGCTCGCCATCATCATCGTGCTCTTCTTGGTACAGCGCATCGGTACGGCCAAGATCGGTCACGCCTTTGGCCCCATCATGACGCTGTGGTTCCTGTTCCTGGGCGGCACGGGTCTTTTCTTTGTTTTCCAGCACCCCGCCGTGCTGCTGTGCCTCAACCCGGTGCGCGGTATCGCCTTTTTGCTGAGCCCCAACAACCACGCGGGCATCATGATTCTGGGCAGTTGCTTCCTCGCCACCACCGGTGCCGAGGCGCTCTACTCCGACATGGGCCACGTCGGCCGCGGCAACATCTACGCTACCTGGCCGTTCGTTAAGTGCTGCCTACTGCTTTCCTATATGGGCCAGGGCGCTTGGCTTATGAACAACGCTGCCAACCCCGAGCTCATGGGCATTGCCGACCTCAACCCGTTCTACCAGATGCTCGCCCCGGGCCTGCGCCCGTTTGCCGTCGGCCTTTCCACCGTCGCGGCCATCATTGCCTCGCAGGCGCTCATCACCGGCGCATTCTCGCTGGTGTCCGAGGCCAGCCGTCTGGACCTTATGCCGCACATGCAGGTCTTCTACCCTGCCGAGACCAAGGGCCAGCTCTACATCCCCATGGTCAACAACGTCATGCTTGTCGGCTGCGTCATCGTGGTGCTGCTGTTCCAGAACTCGGCGCATATGGAAGCCGCCTACGGCCTTGCCATTACGCTGACTATGATGTGCACCACGTTGCTGCTCTTCTTCTACCTGCACGAGGAGCGCAAGCTCAAGGTCGCGCCGTGGATCTTCGCGGCCTTCTTCCTTTTGCTCGAAGGCTTCTTCTTCGTGAGCTCGCTCACCAAGTTCTTCCACGGCGGCTACTTCACCATCCTCATGGCCGCGCTCATCATGGGCATCATGGTGTGCTGGTACAACGGCACGGCGGTCGAGCAGCGCCAGTTTACGCTGCTGCCGCTGCGCAGCTACCTGCCGCAGCTCAAGCGCCTGCGCGACGACGACCGTTACGAGCGCATGAGCGACAACGTCGTGTACCTGACCAAGGACACCCATACCGACTACATCGACCGCGACATCGTCTACTCGATTTTGGACAAGCATCCCAAGCGCGCCCGCGCCTGGTGGTTTGTGAATGTCGAGACTATGGACGAACCGCACACCTTTGCCTATTCGGTCGAGACGTTCGGCACCGACTACGTGTTCCGCGTGCATCTGTACCTGGGCTACAAGATCAACCAGCGCGTCAATGCCTACCTGCGTCAGGTTGTTCAGGACCTGGCTGCCACCGGCGAGCTGCCGCCGCAGACGCATGACTACTCGGTCTACAAGGATCCGGGTAACATCGGCACGTTCAAGTTCGTCCTGATCCGTAAGCTTCTGGCGCCCGAAAGCGATGTGGAGCCCAGCGAGCGTACGGCCATCACGCTCAAGTACATCATTCGCCGCGCCGCCGGCACGCCCGCGCGTTGGTACGGCCTGGAGAACTCCAACGTGAGCTTTGAGTACGTGCCGCTGTTCACCAAGTTCAAGGCCGTGAACAAGATGCAGCGCCTGGCTCCCAACGAGCGGCCGTAGTCGAAGCTCGAGGTTTGTCTGCGAACGGGCGGGCTTGTATTGACGGGGATTGAGTCCTGGGAGGAAACCATGGATGCAAAGGTGCTTGACGGTTGCGATCTTGCGACCGAGCTGGTGCGTGAGATACGCGCCGATGCTGCCGAAGATCGGTTCTTTACGAATCGGGCCAACATGGACATGGCCGACCGCGTGATTTCGATCGTGGTGACGGTGCTTGTCGCGGCGTGCGTGTGCGCACTGCTCGCGCACGTGCTGTTTGTCTAACGTCCGCAGGTTGCAAAGGCTTTACACTTGGAACCACCACAAGGGGAAACCACCACAAAGGTGCCTGTCCCCTTTGTGGTGGTTTTTGTTTTTGAGAGAGGGGCGGGACGCTGATGGACGTCCGTACGGACGGCGATATTGCCGATAGCTTTTGGTGGCGGCGCACTACGATGACGCGTCGCGGCCCCCTGTACGATATCTGCGTGTCGGTGGGGCTGCTGGTCGCGGCGACGATTGTGGGCGCGCTGCTCGACCATCCGGGTCTCGCGCCGAGCATCATGATCGTCTATGTGTTCGCCGTTCAGCTGTGCGCATTCTTTACCTGGAGTCGCCTGTATTGCTTGCTGAGCTCGGCTGCCGCCGTGGCGCTCTACAACTTCTTGTTTGTCGACCCGCGCTACTCGCTGTCGCTTATCGACCGCGGCTATCCCGGCATGTTCTTCATCATGTTTGTGGTCTCGCTTGTGTCGAGCTCGATTGCGTTGGCCCTGCGCCGCGCCTTGGCACAGGCTGCCGCCAGCGACCGCCGCACGCATATGGTGCTCGAGACCAACCGCATGCTGCAGCGGTGCGCCGATCAGCATCAGATCGTTCACGCCATGGCCACGCAGCTGGCGCGTCTTTCGGGCTGTCCGGTCGTGTGGTACAGCGCCGACGCCGAGGGCGATGACCTGCTGCCGCGTGCGACATACACGGCCGTGGGCGATGCCGCGCCGGTGCACGAGCTGGCGCCGCAGATGCCGCCGCGGCTCTCGGCGTCCGCCTATGTGGGAACGCCGCTCGACGCCACGTTTGGCGGCTCGGCGTTTTATGGCATCTACCTGACGGTTCGCACAGGCGACGGCTTCGCGCGCTCGGGCGACCCCGCCTCAGTGGTGGGCGTGCTGGCTATCGTTGCCGAGCCCGACGTGCTGACGCATGAGGAGCGGACACTTGCCGATGCCATCGTGAGCGAAGGCGAGCTGGCGCTCGATCGCGCCCGCGCCATGGAGGCCCGCGAGGAGGCGGCGGTGCTTGCCAAAAACGAACAGCTGCGCGCCAACCTGCTGCGCTCCATCTCGCACGACCTGCGCACGCCGCTCACCAGTATTTCGGGCAATGCCGACGTGCTGCTCGACCAGGGCTCGACCGGCACCGCCGTGCTCGACGCCCAAACGCGCCGCGGCCTGCTCCTGTCCATTCGCTCGGATGCGCAATGGCTCAACGCCACCGTCGAGAACCTGCTCGCCATCACCAAGCTCGAGGGCGGCGGCATGCATCTGTCGACAACGCTCGAGCTCATGGACGATATCGTCGAGGAGGCGCTGCGCCACGTAAGTCCGGCCGTGCGCGAGCACGACCTTAAGGTGGTGGCGTGCGACGAGCCGGCGCTCGTCAACGTCGACGCGCGCCTGATGGTGCAGCTGGTGGTCAATCTGGTGAACAACGCCATCACCTATACGCCCGCAGGCTCGCATATCATGATTTCGATTAGCGTCGACGATGGACGCGTGGCGTGCTCGGTGGCCGATGACGGCCCGGGCATTGCGCCCGAGGACCGCGAGCGGATCTTTGAGTCGTTCTATACCGCCAACCACGGTTTGGCCGACAGCCACCGCAGCGTGGGCTTGGGTCTTTCGCTCTGCCGCTCCATTGCGCTGGCGCATGGCGGTAGCATAGAGGTTGCCGCGGCGGACCCGCACGGCTCGGTCTTTACGATTGAGCTTCCCGTCGCCGATGTTTCGTTTGATAAGGAGTAGCGCCGTGCCGAACTCTGCCGTAAAACCGCTCATCTTGGTCGTTGAGGACGACCCCGCTGTCCGCAACCTTATCGTTGCCGCGCTCGAGGCGCACGGCTTGCGTCATATGGCCGTGGAGACCGCCCATGCCGCCATCGCCGCCGCCTCATCGCAGGCGCCGAGCATCGTGCTGCTCGATCTGGGCCTGCCCGATATGGACGGCGTCAAGGTGGTGGAATCGGTGCGCGCATGGTCGGGTATGCCGATTATTGTGGTCTCGGCGCGCAGCGAGGATGCGGACAAGATTCGCGCGCTCGATGCCGGCGCCGACGACTACCTGACCAAGCCGTTTTCGGTCGAGGAGCTGCTCGCGCGCATTCGCACGACGCTCAGACGCCTTTCGTATGCGCAAACGGGCGGTGTTTCCTCTGAGGGCTCGTTCGATGCCGGTGAGCTGCATATCGATTTTGATGCCGGCATCGCCACGATGGATGGCGAGGAGCTGCATCTGACGCCGATTGAGTACAAATTGTTATGCCTGCTAGCGCACAACGCCGACAAGGTGCTGACGCACCAGTTTATCCTGCACGAGATTTGGGGCACGGCAACCAAGAGCGACCTGGCGAGCCTGCGTGTCTTTATGGGCACGCTGCGTAAGAAGATTGAGTCCGACCCCGCGCATCCGCGCTATATCCAAACGCACGTGGGTATCGGCTATCGCCTGGTCACCCAAGGGTAGGACGGCGTCCGCCATCCCACTATGAGTTGCGGTGAAATACGGTCTATATTTGCCTAATTCCAGGTAAAACAGTCCGTATTCCACCGCAACTTTGTTATTTGCCCTTGGGCTTGCTGGCGTAGAACTTCTTCTTTTTGGACTTGCCGGCAGGGGAGGGTTTGCCGGCAAAGTTTGATTTGCCGTTGCCGGCCTGCGTGGGCGCGGGCGCTGCTGCACGAGGCTTGCGCGCCTCGGGGTTGCGCAGCTCCTCGGTTCGCTCGGCAATCTCCTCGGCGCTAAAGCCGACCTCGGCCATGGCGTCCTCGATGGGCAGTCGGCGCACGATATAGCAGTGGTGCACCTTCTGGTTGCGCGCGAAGTCCTCGGGGATGGTCTGTGCCGTAATGTCCTCCAGCACGACGCCCGCGCGCGCGAGCTTGCGCGTTTCGGGGCGGAAGCCGCGCAGGTTGCAGCTAAAGATGGCATGTCCGCCCTGTGCAAGCAGGCGAGATACGCCGGCCAAAAGCTCAACATGGTCGCGCTGGACATCCCAGGTGCGGCGGCCCATCTTGGACGAGTTCGAGAACGTGGGCGGGTCGACAAAGATCAAGTCCCAGCGGTTGCGCGTCTGGCGCTGGTCGCGAATCCAGGCGAGCACGTCGTCGCGCACAAAATGATGCTGCGGACCAACAAAGCCGTTCTGGCGCATATTGCGCTCGGCCCAGTCCAGGTAGGTGTTGGAAAGGTCGACCGTCACGGTCTCCTCGACGCCGCCGTCTGCCGCATAGCAGGTGGCGGTGCCGGTGTAGGCGAACAGGTTGAGGAAGCGGCGCGCCTGTTTGGCGTGCTCGCGCACCAGGTTGCGCGTGACGCGATGATCCAGGAAGATGCCCACATCCAGGTAGTCGTCAAAGTTGACGGCAAAGGTGAGTCCGCCCTCTTCGATGAGCGGCAGACGACGGCGTGCGATATTGGCGCCCTCACCCGATCCGCCCTTGCCGGCGCCCTGCTTGCCGTACTGCGAGCCGCCGCGCGAACGCATGCGGGCCTTGGCGTGCACATGCTCGGCCGGAACATCTAGGATGCGCGGCGCGATGGCCAAGATGTCGAGCATGCGGGCCTGGGCCAGCGCGGGATCGATGGTCTTGGGCGCGGCGTATTCGGCGATGACGAGCCAGCGGCCCGGCGTCTGCAGGCAGCCCTCGTACAGGTCGATGGCGGCGGAGTAGTCGGGCAGGTCGGCATCGTAGACGCGGTAGCAGCTCACGCCCTCGCGCTTGGCCCACTTGCGGCGCAGACGGGCGTTCTTGCGCAGGCGGTTGGCGAACTGCTCGGACTCCGGGATGAGCACGGGCAGCGGCTTGCCGTCGCCCAAGTCGAGCGTGGCGGCAGGTTCGGGCATGGAGGAAGCGGCGGCTTCGTCTTGAGCGTCTGCGGTCTGCTCCTCGGCAGCTGCGCTGGTCGCAGCTTCAAATGTCGCGGCGGCGTGGTCGAGCGAGGGCCAAACCTCAATAGCCGCCTCCTCGTTATTGGGCATGATGGCGATCGAGCGCTCGGGCTCGGCATGGAGCGCGCGGGCCATAAGACCATCGCGGGTGAGCGCGGCGACCGGCGCCGAAGCGAGCTCGGGCGCGCGGTGCAGCTCGCCGATGAGCGTCATAGCGTCGTGCATAAGCGACAGCGGTGTCTCGGTGGTGTCTGCGACTACGGCGGCTCCGGCGACGGCGCCAGCATGGTCCAGCACGGTGGCGGACTTGGCGGCGCAAAAGTCGACAAAACGCTTGTAACCAGCGCTCTTGACCATGCGCTCGGCGGTCTTGCGAGCGGCGGGGTCGATGTCTGCGGCCACGATGCGCGCCTGCCGCTCGCGCGCTGCCGCCTCGCGCTCGCGCGCCTCGGCAAGCAGCTGCTCCCACAGAGCGGCGTCGTGCAGCTGCCAGCCCTCAAAGCCCCAGCGCTCGCGTGCGGCGCCCGGGGCGCGGTCGGTCAGAATGTTCGCGGCCTCCAGCAGCAGGCCGCCGCCGGCGCACGAGGCATCGATCAGCGTGGGGAGGGCTTCGTTCTCGTAATCGTCGGCCGTCAGCTCGCGCTCGCATAGTGCGGTCCAGCCGACCTGCGCCAGCACCAGGGCGGCGTAGTCGGGGCGCAGCACGTGCGTGCCCTCGCCGGCGCGGGTCGCTGCGGGCGGCAGGCGTTTGAACAACGGGTCGCCCGAAAGGTCCAGGCTAATGCTCGCGCGACGCTGACGCAGCGAAAGCAGTAGGTGAACATCGGGGTCGGCGGCATCGACGTCGGCACGACGTCCCGTGGTCTCGGCCAGGCGGTCGCACAGCGCGTCTTTGGCGCGCAGGGCCGAGAAGCGCGTGTTGCGCAGCTGCTCGGTCACGCCGCGGGCGGTGATGGCGATGGTGGCGCCGGGGCGGACGATGCTCTCCCAGGCGATGTCGTAAACGCTATCGTACAGTTCATCGGCATCCTGTGCCTCAAAGCGCCCGAGTACCACGAACACACGGCTCGCCAGGCGCGACCACAGACAGGCGCGGTAGCCTTCTTCGAGCTCGCCCTCAAATGTAGCGCGGCCCTTCAGCCGGCGAACATGCGAAAGCCCGAGGCGTTTAAGCTCATCGGCGAGTGCGGACTCAAAGCCCTCGGGGCAGCTTGCGTAAAATTCCATGGGTGACCTCTCTGGTTGCGTCGCTCCATTATATGATGGATACTTCGTTTACTCTCGCCCCCGAAAGGAACCCATATGATTGATGCGTGCCCCGATTCCGCCGTGCTCTTTTTTGACGTGGACGGCACGCTGACGTCGTTCGATCCCGACAACATGACCGACAAGGACTTTTCGGCGGTTCACCCCTCGCAGGCGGTGATCGAGGCGTTTCATCGTCTGCGCGACGCAGGGCACAAGGCGTTTATCTGCACGGGTCGTCCCTTGTGGCTGATTGCCGATGGCCTGCGTGCTTTGGAGCCTGCGGGTGTCGTTGCCATGGCGGGCGCCACGCTCGAGGTCGAGGGTCGCGTGGTGCATGAGGACTGCTTTGACGAGGACGTTATCGAGGAGCTTGCGCGCCGTATGGCAGCGGCAGGGATTGAGGCCTTTTTCGAGACCAACGTGGCTACTTTTGCCCTGGAACCCGCGGGTGTTGAGCAGTCGTCTCTGATCGGCACTTCTGTGGTGCACAGCGCCGAGGAGATGCGCGTCGACGGCAGTCTGCGCGTGGGCAAGGTGTGCATCGTCGCGAGCTACCTGGCTCGCGTAGCCAACGATGACGGCTTTATCGATCGCGAGTTTGAGCTGTGCAACACCGGTGGTCAGAATCGCGAGCTGAGCCCCAAGGGCATTGACAAGGGCGTGGGCGTGGCGCGAGCGCTGGAATACCTGGGTCGCACCGGCAACGCGCGCACCTTTGGCTTCGGCGATTCGGGTAACGACCTGGGCATGCTCGCTGCGGTCGAGACGGCCGTGGCCATGGGCAACGCCATGCCCGAGGTCAAGGCGCTCGCCGACTACGTGACCGATGATGTCGCACACGACGGCACCGTCACAGCGATGCAGCATTTCGGCCTCATCTAATGAATCCCGCGTTCTGACGTTTGCCCAAACTGCGACTCTTTGCTTTTGCATGCTCAATCGATTTATCAATCCAAACACTGAGGTGTTTATACCGTTCGCCGAGAAGATAAAAAACCGCAGCTCACGCCTTGATAAACGTAGGTAAAGTGTTTAGCAGTTTAACGCCCATGTGCAAGCGAAAGGAATCAGGCAGATGGCAATCAAGGTGTTCGCTGACGGTGCAAACCTCGAGGGCATGCTCGACATGTACGAGAACGGCAACGTTCAGGGTTTCACGACCAACCCGTCCCTTATGAAGAAGGGCGGCGTGACGGATTACCGCGCGTTTGCCAAGGAGGTCCTGGCCCACATCACTGATGTGTCCGTCTCGTTTGAGGTCTTTGCCGACGACGTCGAGACCATGGAGGTCGAGGCGCGCGAGATCGCTACCTGGGCCGAGAACGTCTACGTCAAGATTCCGTGCGTGACCACCAAGGGCGAGTCCACCGCCGAGCTGGTGCGCAAGCTTTCGGCCGACGGCATCAAGGTCAACGTCACCACCATCTTTACGCCTACGCAGGTTGATGAGATGGTCGAGGCCGTCGACGCCGAGACGCCGTCCATCATCTCGCTCTTTGCCGGCCGCATCGCCGATACCGGCGGCGACCCCATTCCGTTTATGACGGAGTCGGTCAAGAAGGCCGCCGCAAAGCCCAACTGCGAGGTCCTGTGGGCGTCCACGCGCGAGCTCATCAACATTTACCAGGCCGAGGCCTGTGGCTGCCAGATCATCACGGTACCCAACAGCATCCTGGCCAAGCGCAAGAACATTGGTCGCGACCCGTACGAGGTCTCGCTCGATACCGTGCGCGGTTTTTGCCAAGGATATCGCGGCGCTCGGTTTCCATATCCTGCCGTAGCGCGAACACCGACTGTACCGTGGGCTGTTCGCCCCGGCCTTTCCTTTCCCCATCGCTCACGCGCTCCGCGAGGGTCGCGCTAGGCAAAGGAAAGGCCGGGGCTGCCGGCACGAGCTTGCCAGCAAGTTGGCGATTGGCTTCCATATCCTGCCGTGGGCAAAGGTACCCCCGCCTGCGCCGTGCAAAATTGAGAGTATTCAGCAAGGTAAAGGTCTTTATCAGTTGACCGAAGCATGGAACGGCCCCCGTTTTGGCTCTGACGACGCTAAAACGGGGGCTGTTTTTTGCTTTTTCGTCTCTGAGGGGCATCCGGAACGGTGGAATTTGCAGAATACTCGCGATTTTGCACATCGCTACAGGGGGTACCTTTGCTTTGGCGGTTTACTTTCCCTGCACCATGGTGAGCGAGATCTTCTTGCGGTCGCGATCGACCTTTTCTACCCACACCTTGACCGTGTCGCCGACGCGCACCACGTCGCTCGGGTGCTTGACAAAGCGATTGGCCAGCTTGGAGATATGCACGAGGCCGTCCTGGTGCACGCCCACGTCGACGAACGCGCCAAAGTCGACGACGTTGCGCACCGTCCCCTTGAGCTCCATGCCGGGTTCCAGGTCGTCGATGGAAAGCGCCGAGCGGCTAAAGACCACCTCGGGCGCGTCGTCGCGCGGGTCGCGGCCGGGCTTCTTGAGCTCGTTGACGATGTCGATGAGCGTGAGGGTGCCGCAGTTCAGGTCACTTGCCAGCGCCGAGATGCTGCCCAGGCGGCGCTCGATGTCGGGCACGCCGCCGCGGCTGAGCTCGCTGGCTTTAACGCCGGCGCGTTCCAGGACGGACGTGGCCACCTCGTAGCTTTCGGGGTGGACGCTCGTCGCGTCGAGTGGGTTCTTGCCACCGCTAATGCGCAGGAAGCCCGCGGCGTTGAGATATGCCTTGGGTCCCAGCTTGGGGACCTTCTTAAGCTGACGGCGATCGGTAAAGGCACCGTTTTCCTCGCGGTAGGCCACGATGTTTTTGGCCACGCTCGGCGTGATGCCCGATACGTATCCCAGCAGGCTCGCGCTCGCGGTATTCACGTCGACGCCCACGCGGTTGACGACGTCCTCCACCACATGGCCCAGGGTGCGCGAAAGCTCGGCCTGGTCAAGGTCGTGCTGGTACTGGCCCACGCCGATAGACTGGGGCGGAATCTTGACGAGCTCTGCCAGCGGGTCTTGCAGGCGACGGCCCAGGCTCATGGCGCCACGCACGGTGACGTCCAGGTCGGGATATTCCTGGCTGGCGAGCTCGGAGGCGGAGTACACCGACGCGCCGGCTTCGTTAACGATGGTGTATCGCAGCCCAGGCGCCTGCTCGGCGATGAACTCCGAGACGACTTCCTCGGTCTCGCGGCTGGCGGTGCCGTTGCCGATGACGATGGTGTTGACGTCGTCCTTTTTGACGAGGCGGGCGAGCTCGCGCTTGGTGCCGGCGACGTCGTGGCGCGGTTTGGTGGGGTAGACCACGCCGTGGTCGAGCAGCTTGCCGGTCTCGTCCATGACGGCGACCTTGCAGCCGGTGCGGTAGCCCGGGTCGAGCGCGAGCACGCGGGCGCCACGGACGGGGCGCGCCGAGAGCAGGCTCTCGAGATTCTTGGCAAAGACGTTGATGGCCTCGGTCTGCGCGCGGACGGTGAGCTTGGCGCGGGCCTCGCGCTCCAGCGAGGGGGCCATGAGGCGCTTGTAACCGTCGGCGATGGCGGCGTCAAAAACGGGCGCGAAGACGCCCTGGCGTCGGGGCCAACGGCTGCTGAGGCGTGCCGTGGCAGCGGCGCCGTCGACGTTCACGCGCACGCGGAGCTTGCCCTCGCGCTCACCGCGGTCGATAGCCAGCACGCGGTGGTTGGGTATACGGCGCAGCGGCTCATCATAGCTGTAGTACGGCTCGTAGGGGGTCTTCTCGGCGGGGTCGGTGGCCTCGACGATGATGTCGGCGGTGTTTTGCGTAAAGGCGCGCAGGTCGGCGACGTTCTCGGGGTCTTCGGCCACCGTCTCGGCCACGATGTCCGCCGCGCCGGCGAGTGCCTTCTCGGGCGTGTCGAAGCCGGCTTCCTCGTTGACGTAGGCCGTGGCGGTGTCGAGCGCGCTGCCCTTGGCGGATGCCTGCATGATGATCATGTTGGCGAGCGGCTCCAGGCCGGCTTCGCGGGCCTTCTGCGCGCGAGTCATGCGCTTTTTGCGGTAGGGCTTGTAGAGGTCCTCGACACGCTGGAGCTGCGTGGTCTCGCGAATCTGCTGCTCGAGTTCGGGCGTGAGCTTGCCCTGGGCGTCGATGAGCAGAATGACGTCCTCTTTACGCTGCTCAAGATTGCGCAGGTAGGACAGGCGCTCGTCGAGCGCGCGCAGGGCGACGTCGTCCATTCCGCCTGTGGCTTCCTTGCGGTAGCGCGAGATAAAGGGGATGGTGTTGCCCTCGTCGATGAGCTTGACGGCCGCCTCGATGTTGGCGGCCTTAAGGTTGAGCTCGCGGGCGAGCTGGGCGATAAGATCCATGAGACTCCTTGCGGTAAAGGTGCGTTTGCAGCACAGAGCTACCAAGGATACCACCCGTCCCAAAAAGCTGTTTTGGGGCCGCACCATGAAAACGGCCTATCTACTACGTTTGAACCGTATGGGTCGACCATCCCCCGGTTTTCCGAAAATACGCAACCCGCCTACCTGCGGTTTTTATTTCGCGAAATTCGGTATGGTTGAGGGTGATCGGTTAAACGTAGTAGATAGGCCCATTCCGTGGCGAACGAACCAAGCTGAGGCGCAAAATAGCCCCCCCGCCCCAGAAAAATCGTCGGCAAGGTAGCAAAAGGCCCCGCGGGCAGGAGGCTGCTCGCGGGGCAAAGAAGAGGGGCTTGTTGGTGGCGGACCGAAGGGTTCGGCATGGGGCTTCTGCCGCGGCCGCTCTTAAGGCATTACAGCTCGACGAGCTGGCCGGTCTCGGCGGCCTCCTTGATAGCGTTAAGCAGCGTGAGCGTCTTGACGTTGTCGGCGGGGGTTACGACGGGCTCGACCTCGCGGCGGACAACCTTCACAAAGTGCTTGAGCTGCATCTTGTGTGGCAGTGCCGGGTCGACAGCCGGAATCTCCATCTGCAGCGGCTTGTGCCAGTTGGAGGCGCCGTCGTAGGAGAACTGGTGCAGGCGGGGCAGCGACAGGGCGCCCTTGGTGCCGCCGATAAAGTAGGCGTCGGCGTCGAAGGGGCGGTACTGCGGATCCTCGCGAGCGGTTGCCTCCCAGTTCCAGGGGCTGGCGGTGGCGTCGGAGATGGTCATGCTTGCGAGCGCGCCATCGGCAAAACGGACGTTGACCACGGCGGAGTCCTCGGTCTCAAAACCGCGGGCGGCGCTGGACTGCATACCCTGGACGGCAACAGGCTCGCCCAGCAGATAGCGGAGCAGGTCGACGTCGTGAACCAGGTTGACCAGGATCGGGCCGGCACCCTTCTTGCGGCGCCACTCGACATCGAAATACTCGTCATTCTTATAGATCATGTAGTGGAAGCTCGACACGGTGAGCTTGCCCAGCTCGCCGGACTCGATGATCTCCTTGGCCTTGTTGACGAAGGGGTTGTGGCGACGGTGCTGACCTACGAGCACGGGCACGCCGGCGGTCTCGGCCTCGGCGGCGAAGGCCTGGGCATCCTCGAGATCGTTGGAGATCGGCTTTTCGATCAACGGCACGATATTGCGCTTCACGGCCTCGCGGGCAACGCCCAGGTGCAAGTCGTTGGGCGTGGCGATGATGACGGCCTCGGGCTTGACCTCGTCCATCATCTGGGCGGGATCGGTGTAAAACGGTACGCCGGCGGCCTCGGCCGTGGCGCGGGCGCCCTCAAAGGCGTCGGCGATGGCGACGAGCTCGGCCTCGGGCTCCTCGGTGACAAAGCGGATGTGGTTGCGGCCCATGGCGCCGGCGCCGATAACGGCAATGCGGACGGGGTTGAGCTCAGACATTTCGACTCCTTAATACTGGTGACCGGTGGAATGCGACAAAGGGGCTGTCCCTTTGTCGCATCGGTAAAACTAGGCGGACTTCTTCTTGCTGTCGGAGACCATCATGTAGACGGTGAGCACGACGGCGATGGCGGCGATTACGATGGCGCCGTAGAAGGACTGCTGGTAGGCGGCGCTGCCGGCCTCGGCGTGATACAGCACGGCGGTGATGGGCTGGCTGATCCAGGTGGAGGCGGCGTAACCTAAAAACATGATGCCGTAGTTGACGCCGATGTTGCTGGTGCCAAAGGCGCCGCCGGTGAGCGGCGGGTAGATGACGAGCAGGGCGCCAAAGCTGAAGCCGAGCAGGGCGAGCGCCACAAAGAACATGCTCTGTGTAAAGCTCATCGACATGATGACGAGCGCGACGATGGTGACGACAAGGCTGATGAGCAGCGACTTATAGGCGCCGAGCTTGTCGATGATCTGGCCAAAGGACAGGCGGCCAACCAGGTTGGCGCAGGTGTTGACGGAGACCACCACACCGCCGAGGGCGACGGCCGCGGCGCTCGTGGGGTCGGCGAAGAGCTGGACGGCGGCGATGGAGGCAACCTTGCCCACGAGCAGGGTGCCTGCGGTGGCGGCAAAGGCGAAGGTGACGATGAGGACCCAGAAGCGCGGGGTCTTGACCATCTCGCCCGGGGTGAGGTCGCCGAAGGTGCCGGCATGCGCGCCGCCCTTGGGGGCCTCGAAGCCCTCGGGCAGCCAACCGGCCTCGGGGGCCTTCAGGAACAGGGCGGAGGCGGCAATCGTCACAAAGAAGATGACGCCGAGCGCCTTAAGGGCTCCAAAGATGCCCAGGCTCGGGATGAGCAGCGAGGCGAGCACCGGGGACAGCACGGCGGGGCCGGCGGTCGAAGCGGCCAGGGTGATGCCTGAGGCGAGGCCCTTCTTGTCGATGAACCACTTTTGGCCGGTGGTGAGCGCCGGGTTGTAGCCCAGGCCGTTGCCGATGGCGGCGACGAGCGAGAACCACAGGTAGAACTGCCACGGCTCGGTGACGGTGCCGGACATGAACCAGCCCAGGCCGTAGCACACGGCGGCGGCGATCACGACGTTGCGCGGGCCGATCTTATCGGAGATGCGGCCGGCGAAGATGCCCGTCACGGCCATGATGGTCTGAAAGACCGGGAAGGCCCAGGTAAGAGCGCTGGACCACTCGGGGTAGACGGCGAGCAGGTTCTTGCTCACGACGGAATACAGCGCGATGGAGCTGATGAAGAACATGGTGACGCACGCGGCGGAAAGCACGACGGCGCGACCCTTGTTGGAGTTGGTGGAAGCCATTGGACTCTTTCTAATCGATACGGGGGAGGAGCGGGCGTGTCCGCGGGGCCTCCCTGCCAGGTTGGTTTACTGGTCAGTCGGCTTGGCGACGCCGGACTCATCGGACCAAAGCTCGACACCCTTGTTCTTGAGGTAGTTGTCGGCATAGGCTCGGCGGCCGCCGGGCTTGGCGGTGAGGTCGCCCATCATATTGGAGAAGCCGCCATCGACCTTGATGGCGTCGCCGGTGGTAAAGTCCGAGCGCTTGGACGCCAGGAACATGACGGCGTTGGCGATATCGCTGACCTCGCCGATGCGACGCGTGGCGATCAGGCGGCTGCGGCTCTTTTCGACCTCGGGGTCGGCGTAGAAGTTGGTCGACATCGGGGTCTTAACGAAGCAGGGCTCGACGCAGTTGGAGCGCACGCCGTAGGGACCCCATTCGGCGGCGAGCATCTTGGACATCATGTTGACGCCCGCCTTGGTGGAGCTGTACACGCCCGAGAACGTCTCGGGGGAGTGGCTGGCAACGGTCGAGATATGCACCAGGCGGCCCTGGCCGGCCTTGATCATCTCGCGGCCAAAGCGCTGCGAGGTGATGAAGTAGCCGGTGAGGTTGACGTTGAGCACCTGCTCCCAGTCGCTCAACGGCAGGTCCTCCATGGCGGCGAAGCGCAGGATGCCGGCGGTGTTGACAAGGACGTCGACGCGGCCGAAGTCGGCGATGGTGGCATCGACGGCGGCCTGAACCTCGGCCTCGTCGGTGGTGTTCATCTTGTAACCCTCGGCGTGGATGCCAAACTCGGCGGCGAGGTCGGCGGCTGCGGCCTTGACCTTCTCTTCGTCCAGGTCGAGCAGAACGACGTTGGCGCCATTGCGGGCGAACTCGCGGCAAATCTCGACGCCCATACCGCCGAGCGCGCCAGTCACGGCGCAGACATCGCCCTCGAGCTTAAGCCAGTTGCTCATAGGAACTTCCCTTCTTGTCTTCTTGTGCCTCCCTGTGGGTCGCTCCCATTAACCGACCCACGTGGTTTTCGCTGGTTATCGTATGCTTTGCATTTGCGCAGGTGAATTGCATATTTGTTAGAATGGCGTTAACCGTAGGTTTACACTGTGTGATGCAGATTATTCTCAATGGGCGCGTGACCTGCGAAAACAACCCCCTGTGGCACCATGCGGTCACAGGCGCGAAAACGGGAGATTGACGTGTACGATCGACGACTCGAGGCCATATCGGCCGCCGCGGAGCTGGGAAGCTTCTCGCGTGCGGCGGCAAAATTGCGTGTGTCGACTCCGGCGCTCGTCAAGCAGGTGTCGGGCTTCGAGGCCGAGTTCGGCATCACGCTGTTCGAGCGCTCGCACTCAGGCGTTAAGGTGACGCCGGCCGGCGCACTACTGGTGGACGACGCGCGCTCGATCATGCGGCAGTCCGAGGACGCGCTGCGCCGTGCCCGACGTGCGGCGGGCGATGGCGGTGCCGTGCGCCTGGGCGTGTCGATGATGTGCCCGGGGCGCCAAACGCTGTCGATGTGGTCGGGCATTCACGATCTGGAACCGTCGCTGCGATTTGAGATCGTGCCGGTAAGCGACCTCTATGACGAGCGCGAATCCGTCATGCGCAGCTTGGGCCGCGAGGTCGATGTGGTGCAGTCGAGTTTTTCGACCCCGCGCTGGGGCGACACCTGCCAAAAGCTCCGCATTGTCAACGTGCCGTTTTATATCGACCTGCCGCGCACGAGCCCACTGGCGCGCAAAAATCGCATTACGGTCGCCGACTTGGAGGGTATGCGTCTGCGCGTGCTCCGCCACGGCAACGACGCTATGGACAGCCTGCGTATCGATCTGTTGGCCGACGGCGGCGTAGACGTGATCGACGTGGACAGCTTTGACTTTGCGCTCTTTAACGAGGCAGAGGAAAAGGGCGACGCGGTGCTCACCTGCGGCGCATGGTCGGGGGTGCACCCGGCCTTTGTGGGCGTGCCGTTCCTGTGCGGGCGAGAGGTGCCGGTCTTTTTGCACTATCCGCTCGAGCCCACCCTCCAAGTACAAAAATTCGTCAACGCCATGGCCCAACTCCTCAAGTAGCCAAAAGAGTCCCGTCCCAAATTAGCTACCCTTTGCTACGGGTTTAGCGGTCCTCGCGTTGCGGCCCGGCTGCCTCGGCTGTCTTTACGCGGTTCTTATCGACGTACATGTTCTTGTCGGCCTGGGAAAAGAGCTCGCGCATCGTAGGCGGTTCATCAAAATCACTGGAAAGCGCATAGCCCACCGCATAGCTGATAGGCATGTCGGGGTGAGCCTCGGAATACTCGTTCACGTTCGCACGAACCCGAGCGAGACAGGACTCCACGGCAGCCCGATCGGCATCCCACAGCACCGCGATAAACTCATCGCCGCCGTCGCGGCCCACAAAGCACGTCTCGGACGCCACACTTCCCAGTTGCCGGGCAAAAGAACGGATGTATTCGTCGCCCTTCTCGTGGCCGAAGCTGTTATTGACCGTATGCAGATTGTTAAGGTCGAAGACGCACACCGCAACGGGCGCCTCCGCGGAGACAGGCTGCTCCTGCCCCAAGACCTCCTCGCACTTGTTCTTGTTGGGCAGTCCCGTGGCTTCGTCGAGATAGACTTTGCTCTGCAGTTCGCGATTGAGCGCGGCAGTTCGCACCGCGCGAACAAGTTCGACCGCAAAGGTCGCCACCAAGCCCATGATGTCGATGATCACCAGGCCCTCGAGATAGTTGAGTGCCGACGCCTTCTCCTGAGAGTAGTCCTCTGCGAGTCGCGTAGCATCGTCGCAAATGCCAAAGAACTCCTCGCTCATGGAGATGATGTCGGTGTTCTCATAGCCGACTTCGCGCACGCGGATGATCTCGGTGCAAAGCTCATCAAAATAATTTGCAAGCTCGGTCATTTTTGCCTGATACTCATCGTCGTCGAGACGGACGAGGTTGAGGTCGTCACTTCCGTAACGCAAACCGTTGATGTATGAATCCACGGCTTTAAGCAGGTCATCTTGAGGCTGGCCCGCGTCCTCGAGCTTAACGATTCGCTGCGTGGTACCGCGAACCAGACCGGCGTAGTTGACCACGCGCGCCGTGCCCTGGATATCGGAGACGAGCAGCATAACATTGATGAAGAAGAAGATGAGAACTGCCGTGAGCACCATCATGAGCAGGCGCACCGCCTGGCCGGCCTTCTTGGCGACAGAAGTATTCACAAGTTCACTCCCCTAAATGACAAAAGAACAGGTAGCACGCAGTGTGCTGAAATTCATGGGTGGTTAACTCTACCATATGGGCCAGCAGCCTCAAACTGCAGCAGACGCTCGTCCAAATTGGCGTGACGCTTGCCTTGTTGTTCTTGACCTGGCCGCGCTATCGGACATGCTTCTGGTCTTGGATCACCATGGGAAAGCTCATCCCGTTTTGTGCGTCTAGAGTGGGATGCGGCTTCCCAAAGGTGCCGTTAGGGGAAATCACATCCCGGTTTACTCCCTTGAAATGGGATGCCGTTTCCCGGAGGGGTCCAGCGGGAAACGGCATCCCATTTTGGGCCCGAAAAGTGGGATACGGTTTCCGGCCGGCATGAATAAAGCCTCCGCAGCTCGTGTGGCTGCGGAGGCTTTATTCGTTGCGGCGCATTGTGTTTGGGTCGTTGAGATGAGTCGATTTGCCCCGAAAGAGGCGGGCATTGACCTTGGGGTCATGCCCGACGAATGAGCGGCAAATCGGCCATCTCGGCGGGCCGAACTACTCCAGCTCAAACGCTCCGGTGTAGAGCTGGTAGTAATACCCGCGCTTGGCGATCAGCTCGTCGTGGTTGCCACGCTCGATGATGCGGCCGTGATCCAGACAGATGATCGCGTCGGAGTTGCGCACGGTGGACAGGCGGTGCGCGATGACAAACGTCGTGCGGCCTTCCATGAGCTTGTCCATGCCGGCTTGCACGATGGCCTCGGTGCGGGTATCGATGGAGCTCGTGGCCTCGTCCAGGATCATCGCCGGCGGATCGGCGACGGCGGCGCGTGCGATCGAGATCAACTGGCGCTGGCCCTGCGACAGCTGCGCGCCGTTGCCGGTGAGCATAGTGTCGTAGCCGTCGGGCAGGCGGGTGATAAAGTCGTCCGCACCGGCGAGCTTGGCCGCCGCGATGCACTCCTCGTCGGTGGCGTCCAGGTTGCCGTAGCGGATGTTGTCCATCACGGTGCCGGTGAACAGGTTCACGTCCTGCAGCACGACGCCCAGCGAGCGGCGCAGATCGGCCTTGCGGATCTTGTTGACGTTGATGCCGTCGTAGCGAATCTTGCCGTCGGCGATGTCATAGAAGCGGTTGATGAGGTTGGTGATGGTCGTCTTACCGGCACCGGTGGCGCCGACAAACGCGACCTTCTGGCCCGGCTTGGCAAACACGGACACGCCGTGCAGCACCTCGTGGTCGGGCGTGTAGCCAAAGTCGACGTTGTCCATGACCAGGTCGCCACGCAGCGGCACGTACTCGATCTCGCCGGTTGCGCGGTGCGGATGTTTCCACGCCCACATGCCAGTGTGGTGGTCGGCCTCCTCGAGCTGCCAGGTATCGGGGTTCACCTGAGCGTTGACAAGCGTCACATAGCCTTCGTCGGCTTCGGGCTCCTCGTCGATGAGCTCAAAGATACGGTCGGCGCCGGCGAGGCCCATGACCACGGCGTTGATCTGCTGCGAGATCTGGCCGATCTGTCCACAGAACTGCTTGGTCATGTTGAGGAACGGCACCACGACGGCGATGGACAGCGCCATGCCCGAGATGCTCAGGTTGGGCACGCCCAGCGCTAGGAAAATGCCGCCGGCCAGTGCGACCAGCACGTAGAGCAGGTTGCCCAGGTTCATAAGGATGGGCATGAGGATGTTGGCGTACATGTTGGCCTTCTGCGAGACCTCGAAGAGCTTTTCGTTGCGCTCGTCAAAATCGGCTTCGGCGGCAGACTCGTGGCAGAATGCCTTGACGACCTTCTGGCCGTTCATGACTTCCTCGATATGGCCCTCGACAACGCCGAGCTCGGTCTGCTGCGCAATAAAGAAGCGCGCGGAGTTGGAGCCGAGCAGCTTGGTCATAAAGGTCATAAAGGCGACGCCGGCAATAATGACCAAGCACATCCACACGCTGTAGTACAGCATGATAAAGAACACCGTGACGATGACGATGACCGTCATGAGCAGGTTGGGCAGCGACTGGCTGATCATCTGGCGCAGCGTGTCGATGTCATTGGTGTAGTGGCTCATGATGTCGCCGCGCTGGTGCGTGTCGAAGTAGCGGATCGGCAGGTCCTGCATGCGGTTGAACATCTTCTCGCGCAGCTTCTCCAGCGAGCCCTGCGTGACGATGGCCATGGCGCGGTTCCAGAAGAGCGAGGACAGGATGCCGATGCCGTAGATGCAGGCGAGGGTGGTCACGAGCTGTGCGATCTTGGGCTGCGCGGCTCCCCAATCGCCCGACTGCCACGATTCGCTAATAATCTGCAGGGCGCTCTGAAGGAAGGTCGCGCCGATGGAGTTAATGATGGCGCAGAGCACCACGCCGGCGACGACGAGGGGTAAAAGCACGGGGTAAAAGCCAAAGAGCGTCTTGATGAGGCGCGACATGGTGCCGCCCTTGCGGTTGAGCGCGCGCTCGGCGGTCGTTGCCTTACTCATGTGCCTCGCCTCCTTCCTGGGTCTGAGCTTGCGTTACGGATGCCTCGGTGTCGGCCTCGACGGCCTCTTCGCCCTCGGCAGACATCTTGTTCTGCGAGGTAAAGGTCTCGCGGTAGATCTCGCTCGTCTTGAGCAGCTCGTCGTGGTTACCGATCTGCGCGATGCGGCCGCCCTCCATGACGATGATGCGGTCTGCGTCCTGCACGGAGCTAATGCGCTGGGCGATGATGAGCTTGGTCGTGTTGGGCAGATAGCTTGCCAGCCCTGCGCGAATCTTGGCGTCGGTCTTGGTGTCGACGGCGCTCGTGGAGTCGTCCAGGATCAAGATCTTGGGGCGACGCAGCAGGGCACGCGCAATGCACAGGCGCTGCTTCTGACCGCCGGAAACATTGGAGCCGCCCTGTTCGATCCAGGTGTCATAGCCCTTGGGGAAGCCGTCGACAAACTCGTCGGCGCAGGCCAGATGCGCGGCCTCGCGGACCTCTTCGTCGGTGGCGTTCGGGTCGCCCCAACGCAGGTTCTCGGCAATCGTGCCGCTAAACAGCACGTTTTTCTGCAGCACCATGGCCACCTGGTGGCGCAGGGCGTCCAAGTCGTAGTCGCGTACATCCACGCCGCCCACGCGCACGGTACCCTCGGTGGCGTCGTACAGGCGGGCGATGAGGTTTACGAGCGTGGACTTGGCCGAGCCGGTGCCGCCGATGATGCCGATGGTCTCGCCGCTCTTAATGTGCAGGTCGATATCGTCGAGCGCCTGGCGCTTCGCATGCGCGGAATACTTAAAGCTCACGTGGTCAAAGTCGATGGAGCCATCGGCGACCTCGAGCACGGGCTCGGCGGGATCGGCGATCGTGGGCTCGGCGGCCAGCACCTCGGTGATGCGGTGCGCCGATTCGTCGGCCATGGTCACCATGACAAAGATCATCGATAGCTGCATCAGGCTCATGAGGATTTGGAAGCCATAGGTAAAGATCGAGGAGAGCTGGCCCACGTCGAACAGCGTGCCCTGGCTCGTGATGATGAGCTTGGAGCCCAGGTAGATGATGACGACAAACGCGCCGTTGACGCAGATGTTCATCATGGGGTTGTTAAAGGCAAGCAGCTTCTCGGCGCGGGTGAAGTCCATTTGGACGTCGCGTGCGGCGGTCGCGAACTTCTCCTTCTCAAAGTCTTCGCGCACGTAGCTCTTGACCACGCGCATGCCGGTGACGTTTTCCTCGACGGACTCGTTAAGGGCGTCGTACTTGTGGAACACGCGCGAGAAGATGGGACGCACCTTAAAGATGATAAAGAACAGCCCAAAGCCCAGCAGCGGAATGATGACCAGGTAGACCATGGCGACGCTGCCGCCCATGATAAATGCCATGGTAAAGGCGAAGATCAATACCAGCGGCGCGCGCACGGCGATACGGATGATCATCATAAAGGCCTGCTGCACGTTGTTGATATCGGTGGTCAGGCGCGTGACGAGCGAGGAGCTCGAGAACTCATCGATGTTGGCAAAGCTGAACGTCTGGATCTTGTAGAACAGGTCGTGACGCAGGTTCTTAGCGAAGCCGCAACTCGCATGGCTGCAGGTGACGCCGGCAGCGGCGCCAAAAGCAAGCGACGTCAGCGCGATGAGCACCAAAAAGCCCGCGGTGGGAAGCATCTCGGCTACGGTGGTGCCATCTTTGATGGCGTCGATCAGGTTGGCGGTGATAAATGGAATCAGCATCTCGCAGAGCACCTCGCCAAGCACGAGCAACGGCGTGGCAACGGTGACTTTTATATAGTCGCGGATGCTGCCCATGAGGGTTTTAATCATCCAGTTCCTCCCAGGTTACACGGATTTTCTCGAGCATTTCGGCGAGCTGCTCGCGCTCGTCGTGGGTGAGGGCACCAAAGGCCTGCTCTCTAAAGCGAATGCGGGCTGCCTGGTCGATGCGGGCGTTTTCCCGGCCGGTTTCGGTCAGGCGAATGGTGAGCTGCCGTCGATCCTTGGGGTTACGGCTGCGCTCGATGAGGCCGTTGAGCTCGAGTTTGGACAGGATCTCGGAAAGCGACCCCGGCTTGAGGTCAAAGTGCATGCCGAGTTCCTGCTGCGACATCTCGCCGCCGGGTTGCTTGGCCAGCAGGCAGATGATGGGCGCCTTGCCGGACACGCCTCCGCCATGAAAATGCATGTAATGGCCGCAAAAGCCCAGGCCATTGAGGATGCGCTTGGCAAGCTTGTCTTCTGAGCTAACCGCTTCGGGTGCATCCGCCGGCTGTGACGGGTCGCCGCCGGGCTCGTGCGAACAAAGGTTAAGAGGTTCATCGCACATGAATTAGTGTTGCTCCTTTCTTTAGTTAGGTAGTGGAATTGTTTTGTGCCTAACCAATCTAGGGGCATGAGAAATGAATGTCAAGGTACCAAACTAGTGGTTACGCGGTTTTACCAAACCGCGTAACGGCTCGACGCTGCAAACCCGCCAGAGCGGCAATCTGCCTTTCAACTTCGGCGGCAT
>OLQI01000487.1_pt1 | contig 36832 bp, 33 predicted proteins | sample 1672171 | NCBI WGS metagenome assembly OLQI01 (sample SAMEA3136655, study PRJEB25190) | human gut metagenome
GCTACGGCGACCGACGACAACGCAGAAATAAGAAATTTAGACGCAAGATTGTTCTGGAAATCAACTTGTCGGTACACTAGGCACGGAGTGAACAGTAACATTTATTATACCAAAGAATAAGGAGAACGCAAGGGATTTCACAAAGGAAACACATAAAAAATGCCTGCCGCTTTCTTCAAACGACAGGCACATAAAATACTGTTGTAAAAACCAGATGCAGTCATCAAAATGCCCTGGCTGTGCATTTGGAATCCGTCTCTTAGTATTCCAGAGTCTCCATATATTTCATATAGCGTACAACCATCAGCGCAATCTTAAATGTGATGGCATCCTCGAATACGCGAAGATCCAGTCCGGTACTCTTCTGGAGTTTATCCAGACGATATACCAGAGTATTACGATGAATATAAAGCTGTCTGGATGTCTCGGATACATTCAGGCTGTTCTCAAAGAACTTGTCAATTGTGACCAGAGTCTCCTCATCAAAGTCATCCGGGGACTTGCCGCCGAAAATCTCCTTGATAAACATCTTGCACAGCGGGATCGGAAGCTGATAGATCAGACGGCCGATTCCAAGAGAACTGTAAGCGATCACATCCTTCTCCGGTGAGAAGATCTTGCCTACATCAAGAGCCATTCTGGCTTCCTTATAGGAACGGGAAACCTCCTTCAGCTCACTGACAATGGTTCCATATGCAATATGGGTATCATTCTCCCTGTCAAGTCCAAGAGTATCCAGAATGGTCTGGGCCAGCTTGTCCATCTCTTCATAGCCCTCATTCTCCTCAAGCTCCTTGACAATAATAATGCTCTTCTCGTCAACTGCTGTGATAAAGTCCTTGCTCTTGCCTCCGAACAGGCTCTTCACGCTCTCCATAGAGCTGTGCTCTCTCTCCTGCTCAAGCTCCAGGATCATAACCACGCGGCGCACATCTGCCTCAATATGAAGCTTCTTCGCACGATTATAAATATCTACCAGAAGCAGATTGTCAAGCAGCAGGTTCTTAATAAAGCTGTCCTTGTCAAAACGCTCTTTATATGCCACGATCAGGCTCTGGATCTGGAAAGCAGCAAGCTTTCCTACCATATAAGTATCTTCATCTTCTCCGTGGGCAACCAGAATGTATTCCAACTGATAATCATCACAGACCTTGAAATACTGGTAACCTTTCACAAGCTGGCTGGCAGCCTGGGATTCTACAAATGCCTGGACATCTTGCGGCTGAATCTCAAAATCACTGTAGGTGGACGCCAGTGTCTTGCCATCTGTATCAATAATGCAAAACTCCGTCCTGGATATCTCCTTGAGCCCCTCAAGTGTATTCTGCAGTACCTGATTCGATATCATTACCCTTCCATCCCTTCTTGTAAAATATATGTGTGCCGGATAAACCAGCCTAAACGGACATGCCGCATTGCGGCAATATCACCATGAATAAAAGTCATTCCGATATTCATGGAACTATTTTAATACAAATTCACCAAAAAAGAAAGAGGAAATCAGAAAAAATTTACAAATTTTTGATGTATTTTCTATTTTCTTTCTATAAAGCCTTCTCCAAGAACTTCTCTGACATCCGATACGATCACAAAAGCATCCGGATCAATGGAATCCACCAATTCCTTTAATGCAACGATCTCCTTGCGGCCAACTACACAGTAAAGCAGCAGCTTGTCCTGATCAGAATACATTCCTTTTCCATGGATTCCGGTAACGCCGCGATCCAGCTTTTCCATGATCTCACTGGAAATCTCCTGGGGCTTGCTGGTAATGATATACGCCTGCTTGGAAAATTTCAGACCCTCGATCATACTGTCCGATACCTTGGTCACGAGAAATACAGCGATGATAGCGTACAATGCCTTTTGCACGCCAAACACGTACATACCAACAAGGACAATGGCGCCGTCAATAAACTGCATGATCTGCGCGATGGAATAATGTCTTAATTTTCTCTGAAGCAGTGCCGCCATCATATCGGTACCGCCTGTGGTTCCTCTTCCCAGAAATACAAGGCCGATTCCGATTCCCTGGATCACGCCGCCGTATACGGCTGCCAGCAGCAGGTCATTTCCTGCAAGATCAAAAGCAGGCAGCACAGCCAGCCAGAAGGACAGACAGACCTCTCCCACCAGGGCTTTTTTTACAAACTGAAATCCGCCGATTTTCATTCCGATCAAAAACAGGGGAATATTCAGACTCATATTGGTGATCCACAGCGGTATTCCTCCCGGGATCACGCCCTGGGTCCACTCCTTTACCAGAATGGCGATACCGGAAAATCCTCCGGTTACCATTCCGGACATATCGAAAACACTGTTTATGGCAACTGCCATCAGCGCAGTTCCCACAATGATCATCAGATAATCCAGATACGCTGCTCTTTTGTTGTTCTGAAACATAGTCACACTCCTTCTTTTATAGTGATTTCCTCCCGCAGGAGGGTCTATCCGTTTATTCGTCATCCTCCAGCTGTTTGGTCAGATAACGTCCTACGATCTTGGAAAAGCCTGTAATATTGCGGATGTATGCAAAATCCTTTCCAAAAATCTTCTTCTCCGTTGCAAGATCCTTCTCCTCCCCTGCAAAAACACCCAGAACGCTTACGCCCTGGCTTCGCAGCTTCCGGATCTGGGCTGCAGTATCCGTGATGGCATATTTTCCATGGTAAGGCTGGGGATTTCTGGCATTTGGACGGTTTACCACCACATCATAAGGGCGTCCGTCACTTAAAATAATCAGGATCTTTTTCTCCTCTTCCCGCATCAGAAGTCCATAGCCAGCTGCCCGGATGGCAAGTCCGTCCCGGTTGTTGGAAGAGGTCACATAATTAAAGATATTTTCATTAGCACTTCTTGGATCGTCATATTCCCGGAAACGATGGAGAATGGTGTAATCCCAGAAGGTGCAGTAGCTCATCACCCTGTGGGGAAGTCCTGCGTTGCTTAAGGATTCGCTGATGATATAGGCCTGCAGCGCCACCTCGCCCTGACGGCTCATCTGGGAACCGCTGGCATCGATCAGCACATCCACCACGAAATCTGAGGAATCTCCTTTTAATTCCCGCTTGAAAACCTTTGCATCGCCGCTTCTTCCAAGACGCCACAGTCTGGACGGCACAATGGTTCCACGGTCCGAAAGGATCTCCTGGCTTTCACTTTTGATCACCAGAGACTTCTTCAGCATTTCTGTGAGAAGGGCAATATTTCGCTTCACGATCCGGTGTTTGTCATGGTACAGCCAGATATTCTTATTTTTCAGCCTTTTTGCATATTCATACTGGTAATTTCGCCTTACCGGATTTTTCAGGATTCCTTCCGTAAAATACAGGCTGCAGTCACCATGGATATCACGGCACATCAGCTGGTTCATCCGCTTCTCTTCCATCTCATTCAGATAGGTTTTGCCAAAATTCAGTTCTACATAAGTATGGGCTTTTTCCAGTGCTTCCGGCGGCACCACCTTAATCTTGTGCTTTGTCTGCCGTTCTTCCTCCATCTCCTGGGTCACATTGGCATTCTCCATGCCTGCCGCGTTGGAGGTCAGCTGCTCCATGTAGCTTTCCAGAGCATCCTCGTACATTTCCTCGGAAAGATAATCCCGCCAGTCAAATTCTGTCAGATCCTCTACGGTGACAGCAAGAACCTGCTCAAGAGTTGTCTTTTGGGAAAAATCAGGATCCGCCACTTCATTATATACGGTATCGATCATGCGGATTAAGGACATGGTGTCCTTTACATCAGCCGCACCAGCTATCATATTTATATAATGATAGATTCCTTTGGAACGGTCTGAAGCGCTTAAGGAAGCACTGTCTTCTGCAGCTTTTTTCGAAACAGCAGCACCTTGTTTTCCTCTGTCAATCCTTCTTCGCAGCATATTCACCCTCAGGTATCCAAGCTTGTCTGCTGCCGACGGCATCCGCTCATATTCCTGGTCCAGAATATCCTCACAGGCTCTTCTTTGCATTTCCCAGATTCCAGGGCGCTCCTGGCAGATTCGGTCTCCAATGGCTTCCTCAATACAAAGCTGGGAGACAAAGGTAAGAGCCGTCTCATCTGCACCCATAAAAATCTTCTTCACCAGATACATTCCCAGGAAATCCTTATCAAAAAACTTCGCCAGTGCTCCCTGCTTGATCCCGTCGTAAAGGGCAATGTCCTTAGAGCGCAGAAAAAGAGAAACATCTGGCTTCATCTGCTGGGTATAGTCCCCGCTGATGGTCCACAGAAGATTTCGGATCCGGTTTTCCAGTTCTAACTGATAATCCTGAATTCTAAGTTCTTCCTTGTCATTCCACTTGGCCTGAGATTCTTCTGCATCCTCAAGATCAACTACTTTTGCCAAAAGCTTCTCAGACTCACCATCTGCCCTTTTTCCTGTGGAAGGCTTCATTTCCAGGGAAACTTTTTTCGCCTTATCTTCCATAAACATCTTCCCATGTCCAGCTTAGAGGAATTCTGGTTCTCACCACATCCTCCACGATTTCCTTTTCAAACACATCGAATGTCTTATTCACAATTCCCATGCGCACAGCCTGCCATGGGGAAAGTCCGGTGCGCACGATCTTCATGGCTGCCAGAAGTCCGCGAAGGTCCAGAGGCTTTGTGGAAATCTCACTGTTCATGGATTTTTGCTGCAGGTCCATAAACACGCCGATAAACTGCTCTACAGCTTCCTTCTTTGCATCCGGGAACATCCTGTGAAAAATAAATCCAAGGGTCTCCTCGTTCTGTGCAGGCATATCGATTACCAGGAAACGAGACACCAGCGCCTCATTCAACTCCTTGGTTCCTGCATATCCATAGTTCATAGTTCCGATAAACCTTGCCGCAGGGTGCAGGTCGATCTTATCGTATCCCGGCACATCAATGGAACGGCGGTAGTCCAATGTGGCATGAAGCACGGAAACTGCATCATTTTTCGCCATATTGATCTCATCCAGAATTCCAAATCCGCCTTCCTGGGCGCACTGGTATATGCTTCCCTTGCGAAGCTTCACCTGATTGTCCTCAAAGGTATCGGTCCCGATCAGGTCTCCGCTGTTGGTATTGACATGGAAAGATACGTTATACACCGGACGTCCGAAAATAAATGCCAGATTCTCTGCCAGCACATTTTTCCCAGTTGCCTTGGGGCCGGCAAGAAGAAGATTCTCCCCTTCCAGTATAGCAGCCATTCCCATTTCCAGGGTTTCCTTTCCATAAAATGGAAGGGACGGTTTCATAAGACGGTGCTTCGCCTCTTCTGAAACACCATACTCTTTCCGGTAGTCTGCTGCTGCCTGAATCAGCCCTTCTGCAACACCCTGTTCCTCTAAAAAATCAAACTCATTCATATATTCTGAAATCTCCTGTTACTTTTGACACTTTATCCCTTTAATAGAAAAGAGGACTGTCTGTACAGTCCTCCTAAAAAACTTACGGCTCGAAAACAAGATCTCCGTAAGATGGCATCGGCCACATTTCCTTGTCAACCAGCATCTCCAGCTCGTCAACCGGCTGTCTTAATTTTTCCATTGCAGGTACCAGCTTCTCTCTGCAGAACACTGCTCTTTCACGTCCTTCCGGATGAGCCTCCACCTGATCTACCAGCTTGCTTAACTTATTCATGGCACTGTTCACTTCCTTCAGAAGCTTGCTTGCCTTTTTCAGAAGATCCATCTGTACGCTTACATCAATGGGTCCAACTGCTTTCACCTGATTGATGGATTCTGCAAGGACCGTTGTGTACTTGATCACTGCCGGAATGATCTGTTTGGTAGCCATGTCGATCATGGTCTTGGCTTCAATATTGATTGCTTTCGCATAAATCTCATACTGGATCTCCGCTCTGGATTCCAGCTCTGTTTTTGTAAATACGCCGAATTCTCCGAAAAGCTCCACTGCCTTATCGGTAGTCAGTGCCGGGATGGCATCTACCATAGACGGCAGAATTGGAAGTCCGCGGCGGCGTGCTTCTTTTTCCCACTCTGGTGCGTAGCCGTTGCCGTTAAATACGATTCTCTGATGCTCTGTTGCATATTTCTTGATCAGGTCATGGACAGCCAGATCGAAGTCCTCGGCTTTCTCCAGAATGTCGCAGACTTCCTTGAATGCTTCCGCTGTAATGGTGTTCAGCACTACATTGCATGCGGAAATGGAATCCTTGGAGCCAACCATACGGAACTCGAATTTGTTTCCGGTAAAAGCAAATGGGGAAGTACGGTTGCGATCTGTGGCATCCTTCATAAAATCCGGAAGGGTCTTAACGCCTGTAGCAAGCTTCTCGCCAGTCTTGCTTCTTGTTGCGGTTCCGGTGCTGATCAGCTGCTCCAGCACGTCCTCAAGCTGTTCTCCAAGGAATACAGAGATAACAGCCGGCGGAGCCTCATGTCCTCCAAGACGCTGGTCGTTTCCAACATCTGCTGCGGACTCACGAAGAAGATCTGCATGCTTGTCAACTGCCTTTAAGATACAGGTAAGCACCAGAAGGAACTGGATATTCTCGTGAGGTGTCTTGCCAGGCTCCAGAAGATTGATTCCATCGTCTGTAGTAAGGGACCAGTTGTTGTGCTTGCCGGATCCGTTCAGTCCTGCAAATGGTTTCTCATGAAGAAGGCAGCGCATTCCATGACGGCTTGCTACTTTTTTCAGAATGCGCATCATGATCTGGTTGTGGTCTGCTGCGATGTTAACCGGAGCGTAGATTGGAGCCAGCTCATGCTGTGCAGGTGCTACTTCATTATGCTGTGTCTTGGCTGTCACGCCTAACTTCCAGCACTCTTCATTTACTTCTTTCATGTATGCAGAAACTCTCTGACGGATAGTTCCGAAATAATGGTCATCCATCTCCTGTCCCTTCGGCGGCATTGCGCCAAAAAGAGTACGTCCGGTGTAAACCAGATCCTTTCTCTGCATATATTTTTCTTTATCTACAAGGAAATATTCCTGCTCTGCGCCAACAGAAGGAGTTACTCTTCTGGAGGTTGTATTTCCGAAAAGTCTGAGAAGGCGTAATGCCTGTGTGTTGATTGCTTCCATAGAACGAAGAAGCGGGGTTTTCTGATCCAGCGCCTCTCCTGTGTAGGAACAGAATGCAGTAGGGATACATAAGGTTCCGCCAGCTGCGTCATGTCTTACAAATGCCGGTGAGGTACAATCCCATGTTGTATAGCCTCTCGCCTCAAAGGTTGCACGAAGCCCGCCGGATGGAAAAGATGAAGCATCTGGCTCACCTTTGATCAGCTCTTTGCCGGAAAAGCTCTGAAGAACCTTTCCATTCTCCATAGGTGCGGTGATAAATGCGTCATGCTTCTCTGCAGTTACGCCTGTAAGGGGCTGGAACCAGTGGCTGTAATGAGTAGCGCCTTTCTCAATGGCCCATTCCTTCATCTCATGGGCAACCACATCTGCGACCTCCATGGAAAGCTCCTTGCCTTCCTCAATGGTCTTCTTCAGTTCCTTGTAAACTTTCTTCGGCAAACGTTCCTGCATGACGGAATCATTGAATACATCACATCCGAATAATTCCTTCACATTAACATAATCTCCCATTGTTCCTCTCCTCTCATTCATCACACATTACTGGTTTTATTTTATCTTGGGCAGCTTGCTGACCTTTCGCGCAGGTATTTTCCCTACTCTACTGTGCACTTCTCAGGCGAAGATTCAAAGCCTGCTTCAGATTCTCAATCTCCACAACCTCAGGGCTTCCGCCGTACTCACCGTCCAGGGTCCACGCAACCGCCTCATCCGCTTCAATGGTAAGCTTCCTTGCCTTGAAGGAATAGATCAGGTCAGAATTGTCTTCCATGCTAAGAAGATTCCGGATAATTTCCTGCATTTCCAAAGGATTCTTCGGCTGTACGATCAGGGTGACCTCAAAAAGGCCGTCATTCATAACCACATCCTTGGTCAGGTTCTTAAAACCGCCTACGGATCTGGAATTGGTGACCATGCCGTAGATGAAATTATCCTCGATCACGCCGCTCTCTGTCACTACTTTCATATGGTAGGATTTGATATCCAGAAGTCTCTTGGCACCCTCCAGAACATAGGCCAGATGGCCAAGAATATTCTTCAGATCCTGGCTGGTCTCGTAGGACACATCTGTAAAAAGGCCAAAGGCAGCCACATATGCAAAGGTCTGATGATTGAATCTTCCAACATCACACTTATAGATCTCCCCGTCCATGATCATAGATGCAGCATCCAGCATATTCTTGGGCATAAAAAGACTGTTGGCAAAATCATTGGTGCTTCCGGCAGGAATGTAGCCGATCGGCACATTGCTTCCCACCTCGGTGATTCCGGTTACCACTTCATCCAGGGTACCGTCACCGCCGCTGCAGACGATCAGATCTACCTGGTCTGCATATTTTTTCACCTGTTCGTAGGCATCTCTGGGGGCCTGAGTGGCACGGATGATCACTTCATAGCCGCCTTTGTTGAAGATATCTACAATCTCCATCAGAGATGTTTTGATTTTTCCTTTCCCTGCTTTGGGATTAAAAATAAATACCAGTTTTTTCTCCAACTTCATTCCTCTTTTTCATTACCTTATTTTACACATAAAATTTGATTCACATATGATACTATAAAAAAAAGAGGGCAAATTGTCAACGCTTTTGCCCTCTTTTATACTCTTTTTAGAATATTGATGCACAAAAAAATTTTTATTTGCACTTCTTATTTTTTTAGGCTTCTCTGACTGCATCCTTCATGGATTTCACATATTCCTTTACATAAGGAACACAGTTTTCTCCGTGGGCTGCGCACAGCTTCACAATAGCAGATCCTACAATAGCACCGTCAGACTGGGCTGCCATCTTCTTTGCCTGCTCCGGGGTGGAAATTCCAAAGCCCACTGCACATGGAATATCTTTGGCTGCTTTTACCAGCTTCACCATAGCGCCGATATCGGTTGTAATCTGGGTTCTGGTTCCGGTTACACCAAGGGAAGATACGCAGTATACAAAGCCGTTTGCCTCTTTTGCAATCTGGGTAATGCGCTCATGGGAGGTTGGAGCGATCAGGGAGATCAGATCCAGACCATACTGTTTGCATACGGTATCGAACTCTTCTTTTTCCTCAAAAGGTACATCTGGAAGGATCAGTCCATCCATTCCCACTTCTGCTGCTTTCTTTATGAAGCGCTCTGTTCCATAGGAAAAAACAACATTGGCATAGGTCATGAACACCATAGGGATGGCTGTTTTCTGACGGATCTTTGCTACCATGTCAAAAACCTTATCTGTGGTTACGCCGCCGCTTAACGCGCGGACATTGGCTTCCTGGATCACAGGACCTTCTGCTGTGGGATCGGAAAATGGAATTCCAAGCTCGATCAGGTCTGCCCCTGCCTCTTCCATTGCGTATACAAGCTGCTCTGTGATTTCCAGTGACGGATCTCCGCAGGTAATAAACGGAATAAATGCTTTTCCTTTTGCAAACGCTTCTGTGATTTTGTTACTCATGGATATCCTCCCCTCTGTATCTTGCAATTGCCACGCAGTCTTTGTCGCCACGGCCGGAAATGGTGATGACAACGCTCTGGTCTTTTCTCATCTTTGGTACGATTTTTCTTGCATAGGCAACTGCATGGGCGCTTTCGATTGCCGGAATGATACCTTCTGTTCTGGAAAGATATTCAAACGCTTCTACCGCTTCTTCGTCAGTTACCGACACATACTGGGCGCGTCCGGTATCATAAAGATGGGCATGCTCCGGTCCGATTCCCGGGTAATCCAGGCCTGCGGAAATAGAGTATACTGGAGCGATCTGGCCGTACTCGTCCTGACAGAAATAGGATTTCATTCCGTGGAAAATGCCAAGCTTGCCTGTGGCGATGGTGGCTGCTGTTTCTGCTGTATTGACGCCTCTTCCTGCTGCCTCGCAGCCGATGAGCTGTACGTCTTTGTCTTCAATGAAATGATAGAATGTTCCGATGGCATTGGAGCCGCCGCCTACGCATGCAAGGACTGCATCCGGGAGCTTGCCTTCTTTTTCCAGCATCTGCTCTTTGATTTCTTTGGAGATAACTGCCTGGAAATCACGGACAATAGTTGGGAAAGGATGGGGGCCCATAACAGAACCAAGTACGTAGTGGGTGTCAGCAATTCGGTTGGTCCACTCGCGCATGGTTTCGGATACGGCATCCTTCAGGGTTGCAGTTCCAGAGGTCACAGGATGGACTTTGGCACCAAGGAGACGCATTTTGTATACGTTTAAGGCCTGACGTTCGGTGTCCTCTTTTCCCATGAAAACTTCACATTCCATTCCCATGAGGGCTGCCGCGGTAGCGGTTGCTACGCCGTGCTGGCCGGCTCCGGTTTCTGCGATCACACGGGTTTTTCCCATCTTTTTGGCAAGGAGAACCTGGCCTAAGACGTTGTTGATTTTGTGGGCGCCTGTGTGGTTTAAGTCTTCTCTTTTGAGGTATACTTTGGCTCCGCCTAAGTCTTCGGTCATGTGGGCTGCGTAGTAGAGGCGGGAAGGACGGCCGGCATATTCATTTAAAAGTTCGGTAAGTTCCCGGTTGAATTCTGGGTCGTCTTTGTAGTGATTGTAGGCTTCTTCTAGTTCAATTACGGCGTTCATCAGGGTTTCGGGAATGTACTGACCGCCGTGAATTCCAAATCTTCCTTTTGACATGGTGTTGTTCCTTTCCTTTATACTTTAGTAATCTGCCTCGCGCTCTTTTTTGTAAGCTTCCAGAGTGTTGATCTGTTTCAGCATTTTAGAGAGCCGGCAGATTTTGGCTGGGTCTTTTTTGCCATCGGTTTCAAGGCTGCTGCTGATGTCTACCGCCCAGGGATGCAGCTTTGCAATGGCAGTTCGAAGGTTTTCGGGGGCGAGGCCGCCTGCCAGGAAAAAGGGACGCTTTACAGGGGGAACCAGATCCCAGTCAAAGGTTTCTCCGGTTCCGCCGGCTCCCTGATCCAGAAGGATATAGTCGGCAGGACTTCGAAGGGCACGCTTTACGTCCTCTGGAGTTTTGATGGAAAATGCCTTGATCACGGGCTTTCCGGTCATGTTCTGGATCTTTTCAATATAGTCTTCGTCCTCGTTTCCGTGAAGCTGTGCTGCCCACAGGGTTCCATCTCTTAGTAATGAGATGGGCAGTTCCGGCGGCGCATCTACGAACACGCCTATCGGAAGGGTCTCTTCATTCAGTCCCTTAACCAGGACTTTCACCTGTTCTGGTGTAACGCTCCGGCGTCTTCCCGGTACCTCTATTACGAATCCTGCGAAGTCTGGCTTTACCTTATTTACTGCTGCAACATCTGCCTCACATGTCAGTCCGCAGATTTTTAATTTTGCCATATTGTTCTATTCCTTTTCACTTTTTAAACAATGTCTTTATTCAGTTCCTCAAGCGCTGCCTTCTTATCCGGGCTTCGCATAAGGTTTTCGCCGATGAGTACGGCGTCCACTCTATTCTGGTACAAAATACGAATATCCTTAGATGTTTTAATTCCGCTTTCTGAGACAAATACTGTATTCTCCGGTGCCATCTTTCGAAGCCGCACGCTGTTTTCCATATCTACGGTAAAATCATGAAGATTCCGGTTATTGACTCCCACGATCTTCGCCTCAAGATTCAGCGCCCTGTCTACTTCCCACTCATCATGGGCTTCCACCAGGGCATCCAGTCCCAGATCCTGCGCCAGTTCTCCAAAAGCTTTCAGCTGTACATTATCCAGAATGGCACAGATCAGAAGCACAGCTGAAGCACCAAAAGCCTTGGCCTGGTAGATCATATACTCATCTACCGTAAAGTCCTTGCGAAGCACCGGAATGTTCACATTCCCTGCAATCTCCTGCAGATACCTGTCAGATCCCTGAAAATAAAAGGGTTCTGTAAGGCAGGAAATTGCGGAAGCACCTGCTGCCTCATACTCTTTTGCAATATTCAGATAAGGAAAATCCGGCGCGATCAGCCCTTTGGAGGGGGACGCCTTTTTCACCTCGCAGATATAAGACATTCCCGGCTTTCTTAAAGCATCCAGAAAACTCTGCTTCTCCATTGCATGCTTCGCCAGTTCCGAATCCAGCTGTGACATCAGGACCCTTGTTGGAACCTTAAATTTCTCTTCTTCAATCCGTCCCCTGGTTCGTGCTGCTATTTCCGTTAAAATACTCATGATATCTCCTACTGCTGTTTTATTTTATCATTTTTGTTATAAAATCTTTCTCTATTATGTTATTCCATATTGCTCATTTCAATAAACTCTTCCAGCTTCTTCAAGGCTGCGCCGCTGTCGATCAGCTCTTCTGCCAGCTTCACTCCGGAAGCAAGATCATCTGCCTTTCCTGCAATATAAAGTGCTGCACCAGCATTCAGGCAGACTGCCTGGCGTTTTGCCCCAGTCTCCTGGCCTTCCAGAATTGCTCTTGTGATTGCGGCGTTTTCCTGTGGGGTTCCTCCCTGAAGTTCTTCTTTTTGGCAGCGCTTATACCCGAACTGCTCTGGAGTCAATACATAGGAAGTAAATTTTCCATCCTTAATTTCGCATACAGAAGTAGGTGCGCTCATAGAGATCTCATCTAAGCTGTCCTGTCCAAATACGACCATTCCACTTGTCACGCCTAAGTTTGCCATAACCTGTGCCAGCGGCTGTACAAGAGCCTCATCATAAACACCCATCAGCTCCATATTGGCGCCAGCCGGGTTGCTGAGAGGTCCAAGAATATTAAATACGGTGCGGATTCCCAGCTCTTTACGGATCGGTGCTACATACTTCATTGCAATGTGGTAATTCTGGGCAAACAGGAAACAGATCCCGATTTTTTCCAGAAGTTCCTGGCTTTTTTCCGGCGGAATGGTGATCTTTACACCAAGTGCTTCTAACACATCCGCAGCACCGGATTTGGAGGAAGCGGCACGGTTTCCGTGTTTTGCTACCGGTACGCCGCCTGCTGAGATCACCAGGGAAGCAGTTGTGGAAATATTAAAAGAATTGGATCCGTCTCCGCCTGTTCCCACGATTTCCAGCACATCCATGTCATGGAGCAGCTTAATGCAGTGTGCTCTCATGCCTGCTGCGGATGCTGTAATCTCGTCGATGGTCTCACCTTTTAATGCTAATGCAGTCAGATAAGCGGACATCTGAACCGGAGTTGCTTTTCCGCTCATAATCTCATCCATAACCTCTTCTGCTTCCTGATATGTTAAGTCCTGTTTTTTGGATAATTTGATAATGCTTTCTCTGATCATTTTTCTGCTCCTTTCAAGAAATTCTCTATCATCTTTTTTCCGTCCGGGGTCATAACAGATTCCGGATGGAATTGCACGCCGTATACCGGATAATCTTTATGTTCTACTGCCATGATTTCTCCATCCTCTGACTTGGCAGTCACGATCAGTTCCTTTGGAAGGGTTTCTTCCCTTGCCGCAAGGGAGTGATATCTGGCTGCCTGGAACCGTTCTGGCAGTCCATTTAGAAGGACACTGTCACAAGTACGGATCATCTCATCCTGCTTGCCGTGCTTTAATTCCTTTGCGTAAGAGACAACGCCGCCAAATGCTTCGCAGATGCTCTGATGGCCAAGGCACACGCCCAGAATTGGGATTTTGCCTGCAAACTCTTTTATTACAGGAATACAGATTCCTGCATCCTCCGGTCTTCCCGGTCCCGGGGAAAGCACGATGGCTTCCGGTGCCATCTTTTCAATCTCCTCAAGGGAAACCGCATCGTTTCTTACCACCTGCACATCTGGATTTACAGATCCGATCAGCTGATACAGGTTATAGGAAAAGCTGTCGTAATTATCAATTAGTAAAATCATTCCAATCCCTCCTCTGCCTGGCTGATGGCCCTTACCACTGCTCTTGCCTTATTCTGGCACTCTTCAAATTCTTTTTCCGGTACGCTGTCTGCTACGATTCCGGCGCCGGAACGGATACAGATCTCATCCTTCTTTTTATAAACCAGACGAATCGCAATGCACACATCCAGGTTTCCTGTGAAATCCACGTATCCAATGGCTCCGCCGTAAATTCCTCGTTTGCTTTGCTCTAATTCCTGTATGATCTGGCAGGCACGGAACTTTGGCGCTCCTGAAAGGGTTCCTGCCGGTAAAACAGCATCCACTGCATCAATGGCATCTTTTCCTTCTTTGATAACGCCTGTTACGGTAGAACCAAGATGCATCACACAGGAATATCGTTCCACGGTCAGGTATTTTTCCACCTTCACGCTGCCAAGCTTACTGATCTTTCCAATGTCATTTCTTCCAAGATCCACCAGCATATTGTGCTCTGCCAGCTCTTTTTCATCCTGAAGGAGGTCTGCCTCAAGGGCCCTATCCTCTTCTGCATTTTTTCCGCGGGGTCTTGTTCCAGCAAGAGGGAAGGTGCTTAAGTTTCCATATTCCAGCTTCACCAGTGTCTCCGGGGAAGCTCCGGCGATCTCAATATCATCGCTGGAAAAATAGAACATATAGGGGGATGGATTGGTTGCACGCAGCACTCTGTAGGTGTCAAATAAGCTTCCTTCTGCTTTCGCTCTCATAGGATTGGAAAGAACTACCTGGAAGATATCCCCCTCATGGATATAATGCTTGGCTTTTTCCACCATGTCACAGTACTTTTCCTTTGGGAACTGGGGCTTTATTTCGGACTTCAGCTGAATAGGCGGGAAAACCTTCTTTTTTCCTTTTTGGATCAGGCGGGTCATCTCTTCTAACTTGTCAGCTGCTTTTTGGTAGGATTCTTCCAGATTATCGGTCATAACGCCTGTGATCAGAAGCACCTTCTGGCGATAATGGTCAAAAGCAATGACATCGTTGAAAAGCATCAGATCCAGGTCCCGGAAGTCCTGCTGTTCTTCGTCCTTTAAGTTCAGCTTTGGCTCGCTGTATTTAATGTAGTCGTAGGAAAAATATCCTACCAGGCCGCCCGTGAATGCCGGCATATTTTCCATGACCGGGCTTTTGTATTTTTCGATGATCTCACGGATGGCATCGCCTGGATGAGTGACCTGCCGGATTTCCTCCACAGAACTGTCTGTTCCGTTTTCCCCGGCTTCCATTGCTTCTTTTGTTCTGCGGATTCTTAAGGTACCGTCTGTGCAGGTAATTTCCATGGAAGGATCATATCCCAGAAAGGAATATCTGCCCCATACCTCATTCTGGCTGGCACTTTCCAGCAGATAGCAGTGATGACTGGCTTTGTGAAGGATCCGCATCATCTCCACCGGGGTGTAGCTGTCTGCGTACAACTCTTTGCAGACCGGAATTCTTTTGTAGGTTCCTGCTGCTGCCATTTCTCTGATCTCGTCAAATGTTGGATACATCTTTTAACACCTCCGTATATACTAATGTGACAATAGAAAAGACCCGTCCTTGACAGAACTTCTAAGTCTGTCAAGGACGGGTCCCATAATATACTCACCCGCGGTGCCACCTTGATTCACGATCAATCAATCGTGCTCTTAACGGAATACTATCATACTCCTGACAACTGACGTATGTCTTACGTCGCACGCTACTTGGCATCTGATGCAAAACTCTCTTGGCCATTTCTAAGTCTGCCCTGTTCTGCTTCCTGTCCGCCTTTCAATGCGCCCTCAGCGGCCCATTTGATAAACTGCATTACCATCCGGCTCTCAGCCTCCCGGACTCTCTGTGGGTGCACGATCATCTTTATCCCCGCTTCAACGGTTTAGTCTGCTAAATTGAATTTTTATATAAAATAGCACAGAAAAAATTAATTGTCAAGTATTTTTATATCTTTTACAATTTTTTGCAAATAAAAAACCTGTCCAAAGGAGCATTGAAGCTTGCCTCAGACAGGTCTTATATGGATTTACTGCTCTTTTTCGTAAAGGAATTCTTCCGGCAGAGTTACGTGGAAATCTTTTGCTACTGCCCGGAAATCATCTGGTGTGATGGTCTGCAGCTTACGTGGAGCCATGGACATTACCTTTACCAGGATCTCAGCGGACTTCTCTACTGTGTGAAGAAGACCAAAGGTCAGGTCAAAGTCCTCTCCGGAGCAGAACATTCCGTGATGTGCCCAGATGACAACATCATATTTTTTCATCAGCTCTGCAGTCTTTACTGCGATCTCTCTTCCGCCTGGCACCATCCAGCCAACAACGCCTACACCATCTGGGAAAACTACCGGGCACTCTGTCGCAGACTCCCACAGCTCTCTTGTAAATACCTTGTCATCCAGAGGAAGCACAAAGGTAAGCGCAATGGTGTTTGTGGTATGTGCGTGATAAATAACACGATGCTTTCCATTTGTCAGCTTTTTCTTTACTTCGTGGTTCATCAGGTGGGTGGGAAGCTCACTGGTTGGGCGGCCGCCTTCTACAAGGCCCCAGCGGATTCTGTAATTAACGCCCTTGTCGTCCAGCTCGATAATAGCCAGGCATGCTTCCGGGTCTACTGCTATATTTCGGAAATATTTGCCGCTTCCGGTTACCAGGAAAAACTCTCCTGCAAGTCCCGGCACCTCTGTGCCGATTGGCTGCCACTCTCCCGGTGCATTCAGACGGGGGCGGATCATTTCTACTTCCTCATTTTTCAGACGATAGCTTAAGTTTCCGCCGTTTCTCTCGTGCCAGCCCTGCTGGAAACCATCGTCTGCCATTTTAATAAAGCCCTTCATAAATTTGGAATCTAAAATCTTCATACCATCTTCTCCTTTTCTCGTATCGCCAATCTTTCCTTCTTCAGAGCCGGTTTGAAAAAACTCCGGAATCAGAAGGCTGGTCGCAATTATGGTCCCCGGCTTTTTGTTTACAAGCACAGTATAACACTTAACTTGATTTTGAAAAGAACCTAGCTTGCCTTGTTTGCATATTCCCTTTGCAAATAAGGACCCAAAATAAAAGGCTTATTTTGTATTCGAAAAAACTTTCAAAAAAATTTCAACTTTTTTAAAAAAAGCTGTTGACAATTTGCGACAATTGATAGTATAATAGCAAAGCGAGCTGCGGAAGAGAGATAAATCTTCACAGATTGTATATGGGGTCTTAGCTCAGCTGGGAGAGCATCTGCCTTACAAGCAGAGGGTCATAGGTTCGAGCCCTATAGGCCCCATACTTATGAAATTAATATGGCGAGATAGCTCAGTTGGCTAGAGCACGCGGTTCATACCCGCGGTGTCGAGGGTTCGAATCCCCCTCTCGCTACTTTGCTGATAGTCTTTTATACGCACAGACTTTTCAGCAAATCTTTTCTAAATTGAATATGGCGAGATAGCTCAGTTGGCTAGAGCACGCGGTTCATACCCGCGGTGTCGAGGGTTCGAATCCCCCTCTCGCTACTATAGATGTTGCGAATGGCAGCATCTATTTTTTTGCTTTATTATTGGAGCGTGTTTGAAAAAGGCTCTGACTTACAAATTATACCTGTAGTTTATACTTTCAATATATAAAGGAGTATCTGCATGAACATTGATCCATCCATACGTAAACTTCTTGATAATGAAACAACGATCCACGAAGCACAGATCCGTGCTTTGTTCCAGTCCCTTGACCGCAAGTTTGGTCTTCGGGGAGCTTCTGTCCCCATTCGCTTCGGCTACGATGAAGCTTTACTTGGCTCTTATACACCGGCTTCTGCCCACGAGAAGGAAAGCTTTTATTTTTCCCTGCTGTTCATCGGCTATGCAGTAAAAAAGCCACTCTCTAAAGAAGACCGTCTGGATCTCTACAAACACGAATACGCCCATTATATGCAATACAATATGAAAATCCCTGCACAGTATAACTGGCAGTCCGGCAAGCACGGAAGTGCCTGGAAATACTGCTGTTCACTTGTAGGCGCCGCACCAACCCCTTATTATAAAATCGGAGAAAGCCTGTTAAAGCACGATTATGACAAGGCGCTAAAAAATCCAATTCACGATAAAACGGTTCAGATTCGTGACACTTACCGCCGGGAACAGGCTTACCAGAGTACCAGGCACAGCGAAATCAAATTTCAGGTCAATGATGTGGTAGCACATCCGAAATTTGGCGAAGGCATTGTGGAAGAAGTAGTTCAGCTTCCAAATTCCGTCAGGCTGCACATTCGCTTTCCTGACAATGAAGTAAGAAAAATTGATCAGAAGTGGCTGCTGCGATCAAAGCATAAATAGGACTGGCCAACTATCAGCCAGTCCCTTTTTCCTTCTCAAGCACACTCTAATCCACTATCTCACTGCTTTTCAAGACATCTGCAGCATAACCGGCTCATAGGCAATGGAATTTTCGTAATCATATGCCCGGATGCCAATTTCATCCGGCAGATCTGTTTTCTCATACATAATCTTCCATACACCCTCTTTTGTGTTTTGTGTAGTTTCAGCACTACCACCAACACTGGTCATATTCCAGAGGTTTCCATTTGCGTCTGTCACATCCAGTGCGATATTGGAAGCATCCCCCAGCACCATATAATGAATAGCTGCATATTCTCCAATTTCGGATTCTTCCACTTCCACAGACAGGATTTTCACCTTCCCATCAGCCGTAATAATGCCGTCTTCTGCATTTTTCGGCACATAAGTAACCGTTCTTTTCTGGCTCTTATCTTCCAGCTGGAAAGTAATGTTTGTCCGCATCACATCATCCACACTTTTGGCATCCGGAAGCATAGCTACTCCCACGCAGGAAACAGTAAGATTGCTGCTCTGGTTCCCTTTTACTGCGGAAGAATAAATCATCAGAACATCGTCCTCCTGGGAACGAAAATCACCGGATGCACTGCTGATTCCAAGCTTCTCCCCGAATTCAAAGTGAGCGTTCACCCTTACCACTGTAAGCCCTTTTTCTCCCGCATATTCTTCTATAGTTTGATTACTGTCAATTCCAAGATTGCTTACCGGATCGTCGTAACTGGAATCCTCTCCTACCAGGAAATATTTTCCACGCTCCTTTGCAGCTGCTTCTACCACGATCTGGACACTGTTCTTATCACACAAAGCTTCTTTGACTGTAAAGGTAAGGATGGAGTCCCCATCCTCCTGCTGTACCGGTTCATTTTCAATCAGAGCCTGGGCTTCCTTGGACAGCCTGGCACCTCCATTGCTAAAGAAGCTGGAAATCCCCATATATTTCTCAGCAGCAAAAACGGTGGCCCCAAATGCCATCACAGCTGCGAAGGAAAGGACCAGGCTGCGCTTCCAGTTTTTCCTGTTGGTTCGTCCCCCTGTGCTTCTTGTTTCTTTCTTTTTATCTTCTGTCCTTTCCAGCGTGTCCAATGTCTCATCAATTCTATCCAGTACACATTTTGGTACAGTTGTCTCTTCTGAAAAAATATCAAACAGTTTATCATCCATGAATGTACCCTCCTTCATACTCTGCGCGAAGCTGCTTTCTTGCACGTGAAAGTCTTGTCAGCACTGTATTCTGACTGATTCCCAGAAGTGCTGCAATCTCCTTTACACTAAGTGCCTTGCTGTAATACAAAAGAATCACTGTCTTGTATTTTTCGTCCAGTGACGCCAGGATTTCCTTCCACTCGCAGTCCAGATACCCTGGTTCCTCAAAGGTTCCCTCTTCCATCTCTACAGCAGGAAATACCCGTCCTTTGTGTCGCAGCATTTCATTGCAGTTATTAATAAGAATCCGGATCATCCAGGTTTTGAAATAGGAATCCTTTTTCAAAGTGGAAAGCTTTTCATAGCAATTTAAAATGGTTTCCGAAATGGCATCTGCCACATCCTCATCATTTTTCAGATAGGCCCAGGCGACCTTGTACATGCTCTGGGTGTTCATCCTGATGAGTTGGGAAAACGCATTCGAATCTCCGGATTTTGCCTTTTTCACCAAATTTTCCATAAGGTTCTTTCGCTCCTTTTTTGTGTTCTGCAGTACACGAAATTTATTGCTTTTTCCTTTTACATACATTAGATGGAAAAGGGTGGGGGAATATTTCATGGAATTAAATTTTTCGCTAAAATGGAACTTAGTTAATCAAGGCGGACGCGTTCCCCCAGGTGTGCCGGGACAGACGGTTGGCGAATTTCGGGAATTTGGTGAGTAAGCGACAGGTGGGGATGCACTGTCTGAGCCCGATAGGGCGAGTTTGCTTTCCCACCTGTCAATAGGCGACGGAGCCAAATCCCGAAATTCGTCATTGGCTGTTCCGGCACACCTGGGGGAACGCTGGCTATTGAAAACTATTCCCGCAATCTGCACATCCGAATATTGCAATGCACAGCGGTGAATTAACGGCTAAGGGCGCACCTGAAATGACCTGCTTAGGAGTAACAGGTGTCCAGAGGCTGTGCATCGGCTGAAACTCTCTTAGTGCCGGTCAATAGGCATCGGGTTTGCACTTGGAAACAACGGAACCTTAGAGTACGTGTATCGGTCTGAATTCCCTCCCAACGCCAGTGAAGAAGTATCGTTTTAGCACATTCTCCTTACCAGTAACCAGTGAGTTCGCAATGTATATTCGTGAGCAGGTCATTTCAGGAGCGCTCTTAACGGAGACGAGATCCACTGTCTACGAAGACTTAACATCGAAGGCTCTCCTGAGATGTTTAGTCGCAGTTGACAGTTAGCTCGGCGAAGTGTTGCGACGACCTGCGATGAATATACATTGCGAACTCACGTCCTGCTAACAATTGCTTCACTAAATTACGTTTAATTGAATTGAAAGGAGCCGGCACCTGTAATCTACATTACAACTGCCAGCTCCTTTTCCCTATAACTTATTCATCTTAGAGCATGTTTGCACATTATTTAAAGTACTCAACACCGGACTCAAAGATCTGAATATCCTGCTGTCCGTAAATATTGATAGCAACACCATTGTCACGACGCTCACTGTGAGCCATCTTACCAAGAACACGTCCATCCGGGCTTGTAATACCCTCGATGTTGTAGGTAGAACCATTGATATTGGACTCTTCAGACTGATCTAAATCTCCATTTGGATTTACATACTGTGTAGCCACCTGACCATTTGCAAGAAGCTTTGCAAGCCACTCATCATTTGCTACGAAACGTCCCTCACCGTGAGAAGCCGGGTTGCAGTATACGCCGCCAAGAGCAGCTTTCTGCAGCCATGGTGATTTGTTGCTTACTACCTTGGTGTAAACCATCTTGGAAATATGGCGTCCGATGGTGTTGTAGGTCAGTGTCGGAGAATCCTCCTTCTGTCCGCAGATCTCACCGTACGGAACAAGTCCCAGCTTGATCAGTGCCTGGAATCCGTTACAGATACCAAGTGCAAGGCCGTCTCTCTCATTTAACAGCTTCATAACCGCCTCTTTGATCTTTGCATTCTGGAAAGCGGTTGCAAAGAACTTAGCGGATCCATCCGGCTCATCACCGGCAGAGAAGCCGCCTGGGAACATGATCATCTGTGCCTGGTCAATAGACTTCTCAAAGATCTCCACAGAATCGCGGATATCTTCTGCACTTAAATTCTTAAATACCTTAACATCAACCTCAGCGCCTGCTCTCTCAAAAGCACGGGTGCTGTCGTATTCGCAGTTGGTTCCCGGGAATACCGGAATGAATACACGAGGTTTTGCTACTTTATGCTTGCATACGTAGATCTTCTTTGTATTGTAAACACCGTTCTCATAGGTTGCTTCTTCCTCTTCCGGTTTCACCCAAATTGCTTTCGGGCCATCGTTTGTCTCTCCTGAAACAGTCTTAAATACTTTCTCCAGAGTGCCTGTCCATGCATTGTATGCCTCATCCAAAGTAATCTCCACATTTCCATAGGAGAATTTACCATCAGCTGTTACCTCACCGATTACAGTGTAAGTAATGGAAAGCTCTCCAACCTTTTCAGCCGGAACCTCCAGAACCAGATCACCGAAACCAGGAGCAAAGAAATCTCTCGGATCCAGATTATGCTCAATCTTTACACCCATTGCATTACCGAATGCCATTTTGCCAACAGCTGCTGCAATACCATGACGGTCAAGTGCATAAGCAGAAACAACCTTTCCTGCCTGCATGTCATTATGAAGCTTTTCATACTGATCCATAATACCTGTATAGTCCGGTAAATCGTACTGATCCTTTGGTGCACGAAGCCATACCAGTTTGTTACCGGCTTCCTTCAGTTCAGGTGTAATCACATCCTGAAGCTTGGCAACATCCACTGCAAAGGAAACCAGTGTCGGCGGAACATCAATATCATTGAAGGTTCCGGACATACTGTCCTTGCCTCCGATAGATGGAAGGCCAAAGCCCATCTGTGCTGCATAAGCACCAAGAAGTGCTGCAAAAGGCTGGCTCCATCTCTTTGGATCTTCTGTCATGCGACGGAAATATTCCTGGAAAGTAAAACGGATTTTCTTATAATCGCCGCCTGCTGCCACAATTCTTGCAACAGATTCCGTCACTGCATAGGCAGCTCCATGGTATGGGCTCCAGGAGGATAAATATGGATCAAAACCATAGCTCATCATGGTTACAGTATTTGTAGTTCCGTTCTGTACAGGTACCTTGGCAACCATTGCCTGAGTCTCTGTAAGCTGGTTTTTACCGCCATAAGGCATAAGAACGCTTCCTGCACCAATAGAGCTGTCAAACATCTCTACAAGCCCCTTCTGAGAGCATACGTTCAGATCTGCCAGTGTAGCAAGCCATTTTTCTTTCACATCAGCTACATCCGGACGCTCTTCAAAAGGATTGCCCTCTTTACCTGGGATTTCAACTTCTACGGTTGTCTCCTGATGTGCACCGTTGGTATCAAGGAATGCGCGGGAAATATTTACAACCTCTTTTCCTCTCCAGGAAAGTACCAGTCTTGGCTCTTTTGTTACAACAGCAACCGGAACTGCTTCCAGGTTCTCTTCATTTGCAAAGCCAAGGAATTTATCTACATCTTCCGGAGCAACAACTACTGCCATACGCTCCTGGGACTCGGAAATTGCAATTTCAGTACCGTCAAGACCAGCATATTTCTTCGGAACCTTATCAAGATCGATCTGAAGTCCAGGTGCCAGTTCTCCAATTGCTACAGATACACCGCCTGCACCAAAGTCATTACATTTCTTAATGATATGACTAACTTCCTCACGACGGAACATACGCTGGATCTTACGCTCTGTAGGTGCGTTTCCTTTCTGTACCTCAGCACCGCAGACTTCAATAGAAGCCTCTGTATGTACCTTGGAGGAACCGGTAGCACCACCGATACCGTCACGTCCTGTACGTCCGCCAAGGAGGATGATAATATCTCCCGGATCAGAGTTCTCACGGATAACTGCGCGTCTTGGAGCAGCACCCATAACAGCACCGATTTCCATACGTTTCGCAACGTAGTTCGGATGATAGATTTCTTTTACATAGCCTGTAGCAAGACCGATCTGGTTACCATAGGAGCTGTATCCATGAGCAGCACCGCGAACCAGCTTCTTCTGAGGCAGCTTGCCCTTGAGCGTTTCTTTCACGGAAACAGTAGGATCTGCTGCTCCGGTTACACGCATTGCCTGATATACATAGGTACGTCCTGAAAGCGGATCTCGGATAGCACCGCCAAGACAGGTAGCTGCACCACCAAACGGCTCAATTTCAGTAGGATGGTTATGTGTCTCATTCTTAAAGTTGATCAGCCATTCCTCTTCTTCTCCATTTACATCAACAGGAACTACAATACTGCAGGCGTTGATCTCATCGGACTCTTCCTGATCCTGAAGCTTGCCTTCGGATTTCAGCTTTTTCATGGCCATAAGGGCAAGGTCCATCAGGCACACGAATTTATCGTCCCGTCCTTTATAAAGGACTTCTCTGTCAGCAAGATATTTGTGATAAGTATCCACGATAGGAGCTTTGTAATCGCCCTCGTCAAATTTTACATCTGTAAGTTCTGTAGAGAAAGTGGTGTGACGGCAGTGGTCGGACCAGTAGGTATCCAGCACACGGATCTCTGTCATGGACGGATCACGCTTCTCCTCGTTTTTGAAATAGTTCTGAATGTGAAGGAAATCCTTGAAGGTCATTGCAAGGTTCAGGGAACTGTAAAGCTCTTTTAAAGGAGCCTCCTCCATATCGCGGAAGCCGTCGAAGATCTTCACATCTTCCGGATCCTTGAACTCTGCAACCAGTGTCTCCGGCTTCTCAAGTCCGGTCTCACGGGAATCTACCGGGTTGATGCAGTGGCTCTTGATTGCCTCAAACTCTTCCTCTGTAATGTCACCCTCGATCACGTAGGTGGTAGCAGAGCGGATGATCGGCTGTGCGTTCTCGTCTAAGAACTGGACGCACTGTACCGCAGAATCTGCTCTCTGGTCGAACTGTCCCGGAAGGAACTCTACAGAAAAAATACGGGTGCCGTCTGCTGCCTCAAATTTCTCCAGGTAAAGATCATCTACCGGAGGCTCAGCAAATACGGTATGGCATGCTTTCTCAAATACGTCATCAGAAATATTCTCAACATCATAGCGGATCAGTTCCCGCACATTTGTTACAGTCTTAATGCCCAGATAAGAACTGATCTCATGCTTCAGTTCTTTGGCTTTTACGGCAAAGGATGGTTTCTTTTCTACGTATACTCGTCTTACGTTACTCATTGGAAAACTCCTTTCGTGAATATAAAATATCATCAGGTGCCAGAGCCCGTAAAAATCCGCTCTTGCACATCGTCACTTATTATAGTATCATAGCTTTTATCATAAGTAAAATTAATATATCTTATATTATTTATTAATTCAACTTATTATTTTTCAGTTTGCAAGGTGTACAATACCCTTTAATGGATTCGGAGATTTCATACATGGATGTCAATCTTGAATTATATAAGTGCTTTTACTACGTAGCCACTACATTAAGCTTTTCTGAGGCCTCCCGCCAGCTTTTTATTTCCCAGTCTGCAGTAAGCCAGGGAATCAAGGCTCTGGAAAAAAAACTGGGGCGGGAACTGTTTTACCGAAGTACCAAAAAAGTATCTCTTACTCCGGAAGGCGAAGTACTTTTCCAGCACGTAAAGCCAGCTTTGGAAATGATTTCCCAGGGAGAAGCGCAGCTGCTTGCAGAAGATGAGCTTCAGGGACAGCTGAGGATTGGGGCAAGCGATACCATCTGCCGTTATTTTCTAATTGATTACCTGAAACGCTTTCATCAGGATTATCCCAGTGTGCGGATCAAGGTCACAAACAGCACCTCCATCGGCTGCGTGGAGCTTCTGGAAAATCGCCAGGTAGATCTGATTGTATGTAACTTACCTAACTCACGGCTTATCCCGCATATGAAGGTTCAGGTGGTAAAGGAATTTCAGGATATTTTTGTCGCCAATCCGGACTTTTTCCCCCTTGAAGGGAAGGCTCTTGAGCTAAAAAAGCTGATGGAATATCCTCTTCTCACACTTTCATCCAAAAGCACAACAAGCGAATATCTTCATCAGTTTTTCGCAGCACACAAACAGAACCTGATTTCAGAGGTTGAGCTTAACAGCAATGATCTGCTTATTGATCTAGCCCGCATTGGCCTTGGAATTGCCTGTGTTCCCGATTATATGCTGGCTTCTTTACATGGACAGGAGGCTTCCCTGATGCAGGTTACCTTGAAGCAACAGCTTCCGCCCAGACAATTGGCACTGGTATATCACGAAAACCTGCCTTTATCACAGGCCGCCCAGAAGTTTTTCGACTATTTTTCTGCCAAAAATGCATAAATACCGTTTTTTAGCATATTTCGATAGCTAAATACTGCTATATCATGTACAATATAAATATAGTCAGGCAGATGTTCACAATCTGCTTTGCTACTTGCATATAACCAGATAACAGCTTTGCAGTTTTGGTTAAATTATTGCAACAATATGGAGGTATTTAACTTATGGATCTTTCAACTTTAGTAAAAATGTCAAACACTTACGGCAGCAATCCCGCTTATGTTCTTGCAGGAGGCGGAAATACTTCTGTAAAGAATGACACCACCCTTTATGTAAAGGGCTCCGGTACACAGCTTGCCACAATCAAGGCAGAAGAATTTGTGGAAATGAGCCGTGCACGTCTCAATGAAATCATGAAAACAGAATATCCTGGAAATGACACAGAGCGTGAAGCTGCATATCTTGCAGATGTAATGGCTGCAGTAACAGATGCGGATAAAACAAAGCGTCCAAGTGTAGAGGCCTTGCTTCACAATTTATTTGCCTACACCTATGTGCTGCATGTTCATCCTACACTTGTAAATGGTCTGACATGTGGTAAAGGCGCAAGTGCACTTTCCAGGCAGCTTCTTGGAAACGAAGCTCTCTGGATCGACATCTGCAAACCGGGATACACACTTGCACGTATTTGTTACGAAAAAATGAATGCTTACAAAGAAGAATTTGGAAAAGATGTTCAGGTTCTTCTGCTTCAGAATCATGGTATTTTTGTTGCCGCCAATACAGTAGAAGAGATTGGCGTTTTATTTGACGGCGTGATCTCCAGGCTTGAAAAGCAGGTAAAAAGAACAGCCGACGTAACCGATGCTGTTACACCGGAAAAAGAAGCCGCTGCACAGAAGCTTTCCCGGTTACTCGGACATGCGGTGGAGGTTGTTCCAGCTGCTGAAGCTGATAACTTTGTAAAAAATAAGGAGACTGCTGCACCGCTTCTGAAGCCTTTCACTCCTGATCACATTGTATATTGCGGTCCGTATCCTTTATTTGTTGAGAACATAGATCAGACGAAGGAAGCACTGGATGCGTTCATGACCAAAAACGATAAGGAACCAAGATTAATTCTGGTTCAGGATGTTGGTGCGTTTATTATGGAGGATGATAAAGGCAAAGCTGCCAAGGCTCAGCTTCTGGCTAAGGATGCTATCAAGCTTGCTGTATATGCCGAAAGCTTTGGCGGTCCTCTGCAGATGACAGATGATATTACATATTTCATCACACATTGGGAGGCAGAGGCTTACCGCAGTAAGAAATAAATAAAAGAAAAAGATTCTGGTAAAAACAGGAGGTTACGTCTTGTTTCTACACAGAATCTTTTTTATTTGCTATAGCTTTCGCATTTCTTTACTGAGGCATAACAGCCTCTGCTGCCTCGATGTACGAGTTATCGATCTCATCGAATGCACCTTCATCTACCTTGGCTGCATAGGCCGGGTCGATTGGCATCTTGCCAAGTACCGGAACATTTAAGGATGCTGCAATCTCATCAATGTGGCTCTCACCGAATACCTTCAGTTCCTTACCGCAATCCGGACATTTCACATAGCTGTAGTTCTCCACAAGTCCTAAAACCGGCACATTCATCATTCCAGCCATATTGTATGCCTTCTTCACGATCATGCTTACCAGATCCTGAGGAGAGGTTACGATCACGATTCCCTCAATCGGAAGGGACTGGAATACAGTCAGCGGAACATCGCCTGTTCCTGGCGGCATATCTACAAAGAGGTAGTCTACATCGCCCCAGATAACATCTGTCCAGAACTGTTTTACCATGTTTCCAAGAATCGGTCCACGCCAGATTACAGGAGTGTCCTCAGTTGGAAGAAGCAGGTTGATGGACATGACCTTGATTCCATTCTTAGTTTCCATTGGGAAAATGCCGCTGTCGTTTGCCTGGGCAGCACCTTTCAGGCCGTACATTTTCGGGATGGACGGACCGGTGATGTCTGCGTCAAGGATTCCTACCTTGTAGCCTTTCTTTGCCATTCTGTTGGCCAGGGAAGCGGTCACGAAGGATTTGCCGACGCCGCCCTTACCGCTTACAATGCCGATCACATGCTTTACATCTGACATTGGGTTCATTTCCGCCTGCATGCTCTGCGGATTTTTCTTGCTGGCACAGCCTTCACAGCTTGATTTGTCGCAAGTCTTGCTGTCACATTCTTTTGCCATTTCTCTATATCTCCTTTTTCATTATATTCATAGATCACTTCATAAATCTGTCAATTGCACGTTCCAGTTCCTTGATGGCATCCTTGTCTCCATGCTCCACTGCATCTACGATACAGTGCTCAATATGATCCTGCAGAATGATCTTGCCTGTATTATTGATGGCAGATTTCACTGCGGAAAGCTGGATCAGAACCTCGCTGCAGTCCCGGCCGTCCTCCACCATGCGCTTGATGGATTCCAGATGCCCGATTGCCCGGGAAAGGCGGTTCAGTACAGCCTTGGTCTGTGCATGACTGTGATGATGTCCGTGTTCTCCATGGGAATGGGTGACTGTGGTCCCATCATCCAGAACATGGGTGTGAATATGCGCTTCCCCATCTTCATGGGAATGGTTTGGGGTATTTTCCTCGATCATGTCATCCTCCTTTAACTGCCAGGCATTCCGCTGCCGATGCAGCCCTGTGTCCGGCTTTTTTCCTTTGAAGCACGTCCAATTATTATAACATAGTTTGGCAGATTATGCACTATTTCCTGTAAAATATACCCGGGAAAATTCCCACCAAAGCTTATCCAAAATTACGGGAATGATTTTTTGGCACGCTCTAGATTTCCGTAAAGGAACACCTCTGCTTAATCTGTGAGGTGAGAATGTCAAACACAATGGTTCCGTCTGCAAGAACCGTCTTTTCGTAGGATACTTCCTTTCCTTTGAATTTATTCTTCACATATTCTTCCGGGTCTTCAATTTCTATTTCGTCCACAAATACATCCCGCATCTGATTCCTTGGACACTTGTTAAAAATCTCCCAGATTACTTCATATTCTTTCATTCCTATTCTCCTAATCATTCAGCAAATACTCTCAACAGCATTGGTTACATCCATTATAGATATTTTGTATTTTTTTGTCAAAAATAATTGCACTTCTTCTAATAATGTCGTATCATAGAAATATTAAAATCAGTCGAAGCAAATCGAAAAGGAGAATTGAGCCATGCAGCTTTTAAAAGATCGAATTCTGAAAGATGGCGTTGTGAAGCCAGGTAATATCCTGAAAGTAGACAGCTTTCTCAATCACCAGATGGACATTGATCTGATTAATGAAATCGGAAAAGAATTTAAAGCACGTTTTTCAGATTGTCCCATTACCAAAATTCTTACTATCGAGGCTTCCGGTATCGGCATTGCCTGTATTGCAGCCCAGTATTTCCATGTTCCGGTAGTATTCGCCAAGAAGTCCCAGAGTGTGAATCTGGACGGTGAAATGTACTGTACCAAGATTGAGTCCTTCACTCATAAGAAGGTATATGATGTTATTCTTTCCAAGAAATTTCTTGGACCTGAGGATCATGTACTTCTGATTGATGATTTTCTTGCCAACGGCTGTGCACTTCTTGGTCTGATCGATATTGTGAAGAAGTCAGGCGCCACTCTTGAGGGAGCAGGAATTGTAATCGAGAAAGGTTTCCAGCAGGGCGGACAGCAGATTCGTGATATGGGCGTTCGTCTGGAATCTCTTGCCATCATCGATTCCATGACAGATGATTCCCTGACTTTCCGGGAATAAAATCTTTAGGAAAAACCTCTCTTTCTGTAATGGGAGATTCCAACGGAATTTCCTATTACGAAAAAATATCCTGTCAAATCACTTCGTCACCAAATGCGTTGTGATTTGTACAGGATATTTTTATTATAAATGTTCTTCTTTCACAGACGGAACTTCTTCGGTTGTAATCTCAGGACCATCCCCTGAAGCAGGAGCCGCGTTTTTCCCATCTGTAGTCTTCTTATTATCTGGCGCAGGACTTGCTTCTGGAACCCCCGTTACTTCTGCTGCAGGAGTAGGGCTTACTTCCTCCGGTGCAGGTGAAACTTCCGGTGTCAGCGTAGGCGAAGCTTCCGGGATCTGTGTAGGAGAAGCTTCCGGCGCAATCATCTCCGCCAGATAGAATCCATTGTCCACAAGAATCTGGTAATTGTCCTTGTCGATCAGTTTTCCGTCACAGGTCACAGTGCCGATGATCTTCACCCCGTTGTCATACTGGGAGTAATTGCTGACTTCCACGTCATCGCCCTTCAGATAAGTGTCCACAAGGGTCGCACACGCCTCTGCAAGGTCTCTTCTGTCCATCATCACAGTAAATCCCATTTTGCCCTCTGCAACGCTTTTCACGGCGTCTGTATCTGCATTTAGCCCTGTGATCAGAGGCCAGTTCTCATCTCCCGGATAAATCTCCTCATTTTCCAGAATGTCCATTGCAGCCAGGGCGAAAGCATCGGAAGCAGTACAGATAATATCCGGTGTCTTTTCCAGAGAATAGAATTCACTGATCACAGAATTCAGCTGTGTCATGGCATCAGCTGTATTTTCATCCGCAATTCCATTCTGGTCAAAGGTAGTTCTTCCGGAACGGCACACCAATGTGCCATCCTCCACATATTCTCCCAAAACCTCCATGATTCCGTTAAACAAAAACAGGGAAGCATCGTCATCCAGGGAGCCCATCAGAAACTCAATGGTGCGGCAGCCTCTGTCCTCCCGGACTTTATCCAGCTCTGCCTGCTTCACAATGTTTTTGCCAATCTCATTTCCAATGGCACGGGTATTAAAGGTCACATAATATTTGATCTTATCCGTATCCATGATCAGATCATCATAATCAATGACCGGAATAGACTGATCAGACGCCTCCTGAAGCACATCAGATAAAGAATAGGGATCCACAGGTGAGATCACAAGTGCCTTCAGATTCTCATCCTGCAACAGCTCCCGAATCTGGCTGATCTGGGTATCTGCATCCTCTTTGGCGAAATAAAGGGCTGCGTCATAACCATTCTCCTCAAGACGGGATTTCAGCTCTGCACGCTCCAGACTGCCGTTCATATCACTTCTCTCTTCTGGCAGCAAAATTCCAATCTTGTCCAGAACTACTTCCGGTGCCTGATCTTCTCCACTGCTTTCCTCTGTGCTGCCATCCGTTTCTTCTGCATCGGATTTTTTGTCCTGGTCTTTTCCTTCTGCTTCTGTAGATTCTCCGTTTCCTTCTTTTTCTGTTTCCACGCTCTCCTTTACTGCCTGGGTGGCCTCATTTTTGCCGCAGCCGGCAAGGAACGCACTGCAAACAAGAAGTCCGGTAAGAATTCCTGCGATTTGCCTTTTCATAAAAAGTCCTTTCTGTTATTTATATTCTTTCAAAATACCCTTCAGATAATCCCGGTATGCCTGCACAGCCTTTTTGGGCTTCACAATCACCGCATCACGTCCCAGACCTGCCAGCCAGCCGAAAAACTGCGGAGTCTCCTCTGCATAAAATGCTGCAGTAAAAGTACCGGATTCCTTCTCTTTATACTGGGCACGGTTTCCAAGAGCCTCTGTGATCTCATCTTTTCTTTTGCTGCTGTAAAGAAGCTTCACCGGCTTGTCATCCTCCGAATCGGAAAATGGGAGAAGCCAGTCCGGTCTGGAGTTCTTCTGTACCGGAGGCATCTCTGCCGCTTCTGCGGCTTCTGGAATTTCTACTGCCGCAGTCTGGGAGCGCTCTTCCCGTACACCATCTGCCAGCGCTTCTGTCGCTGCTTTTTGTCCGGTTACATAATAACCTGTGGACTTTCCTCTTTTGAACTTAATGTCCATGCCAAAGCTTCTAAGCACTTCCATGTCATCATAAATACTTTTTCTTTCTGCACTTATCCCATATTCCTGGAGTCTGCCCAGGATTTCCTGCATGGTGCAGGGATGGGTCTCATCGGTTCCCTGAAGAATTTTTTCAAGATAAAGGATTTTCGCTTTCTGATTCGTTGATTTTGCCATATCGTTCCCCTTATTTCTTATCTGTGTGTATATTTCTGTCTGCTTTTTCTGAATGTTTCTGAAAAATCAGCTTTCTTTTACAAATCTGTGGTATACGTAGTCGTTTGCAGCCTTCTCTTCTGTGTCATCAAGAGGTGCAAGCTCCACTGCTTTGCCATACTTTTTCTCAAGCGCGTGAGCGATCAGCCAGTCTGCCAGCTGCGGGTTCTTGGGAAGCAGCGGGCCGTGAAGATAGGTTCCGATCACGTTCTTATAAACTACGCCCTCATAGCCTGTCTGGCCGTCGTTTCCGGAGCCGTACAGAACTTTTCCAAGGGGCTTGCAGTTGTTGATGCAGGTCCTTCCGCCGTGGTTCTCAAAGCCTACGATGGGCATGTCAAAAAGGTCGCTTTTCAGCACGATGTTGCTGATCAGGCGTCCCTCGCCCTGCTCGGTATAAAGATCCACCAGATCAAGGCCTGTGATGGTTCCCTGTTCGGTCTTGTAGTATTTGCCGAGAAGCTGATAGCCGCCGCAGATGGCGATAACTACGCCGCCGTCCTCCACATATTTCTTGAAATCCGGCTGGATCTCTTTGAGCTTCTCGCAGACCAGCATCTGCTCCCTGTCGGAGCCTCCGCCCAGAAGCACAATGTCCAGTCTGGAAAAATCAATTTTGTCGCCTAACTCAAATGCAATTGTCTCTGCCTCGATTCCGCGCCACTGGCAGCGTCTCATCAGGCACTGAATGTTTCCTCTGTCTCCGTACAGGTTCAGGAGATCCGGATATAAATGTCCGATCGTCAGCTTCATTCCTTTTCTCCCTCCATTTTCTTCAGTATATTGTGAGTACCAAACAGTGCAGTGTAGTTTACCAGCACGTATAGGTTGCCCACGCCGTCTGCAATACGCTTGCGGATGGCTGTCTCCACATCTGCCTCCAACTGCACCGGAATGTCCACATATTTCATACGCAGGCGCATATCCTGGCAGCGGATTCCGCTGACTGTAATGGAATGGATGCTCTCATCTCCCAGAAGGTCAAAGTCCACATCCCAGAGCCAGGAAATATCGGTGCCGTCCTGGGCATTGTCGTTAATGGTAATAATAATATCCTTGGGTGATTTATCCTGCATCACTGCGGAAATATTCTGGTTAAAGCCTGCCGGGTTCTTGGCAAGGTTCAGCATAACCCCTGTGCCCTTAATGCGGAACTGCTCCATACGGCCGTTCTCCGGATTAAACCCATTTAACATATCCTGGAAATGCTCCCCGGAAAAACCAGCAGTGCGAAGTCCTGCATAGGCAGCCAGAATATTGTATACATTGTAAAAGCCCTTGTAATTGGCTGTAAGGTGCTTGTCCTCCACATGGAAGGAAAGCTGGTCGCCTACCTTTACATCATGGGCATCATACTGGATCGCCGGTCTTGCAAAACCGCAGGACGGGCATTTATAATCCCCTAACTGGCTGTAATGGTAAAAGCTGTATTCCAGCTTGGCTCCGCACTTCTTGCAGAAACGTCCCTCACGGATCTCGTTTGCGGCACTTTTCTGGACCGGTTTGCTGATTCCATAGGTAATGTACGGATTGCCGCTGTCCATGGCAAGGTACGCGGAAAGTGCATCATCAACATTGACGATGACCTGCATCTTTGGCACTGTGCGGATCATCTCTTCCAGAATATTCATGGTAATATCGATTTCCCCGTAACGATCCAGCTGATCACGGAACAGGTTTGTAAGAAGCATGTAGTCCGGCTTCAAGCCTGGGAATACATGCCTTGTGGAAGCCTCGTCAACCTCGATGCAGGCGTAATCTGCATCCAGCCTGCCTGTAGGTCCGGCAGCAAGCACAAAAGCCGCTACAACGCCGTTCAGCATATTGGAGCCGGTATGATTGCACACTACCTTCTGGCCTTCCTTTTCCAACGCCGCACAAAGCATATTGTTGGTTGTTGTTTTTCCATTTGTTCCGCAGGTTACGAAGATTTTGCCCCGGATCTGGGAGGAAAGGTCTTCCAAAATATGGGGATTGATCTTCAGTGCGATCTTGCCTGCCCAGGTAACACCCTGGCGTCCCATTTTCCTGCAGATAAAGCCTGCAGATTTCGCCGCCCATACGGCAGCCATTGTTCTTATATTCATGTGTATTCTAATCCTTTTTCAAGTGTTGTGTTCGTTGTAATAGTAATGCTATTCCAGATTTTCTGAGATCAGGGTATCTGTGCAAACGCCCTTTGCCCCTGCTTTCACATACTCTCTGGCTTTCTCTTCATCATTTATGGTATAAATATATACCAAAATGTCCCGTTCGTCAAAAATTTTCTGCACATCTTCAGACCAATACTCGCAGTACAGGCTGACAGCCTGAATTTGGTTAGCCTGACAAAAATCAGCAATGTCGTTCAGCTCCTCTATGGAATACTCCTGCCACAGAGAATAGAGATAGGCCGGGAACTTGTACACAAGCATTGTGCCGGAATACATGGCAGAATTGTAAAGCTCCGGGATGATCTGCCCCAGCGTGTGCTCCAGCCCTGCATTAATTGCAATTTCCCGGTACTGTGCATAGTCCTCCAGGGTCCGCTGATAATTGCGCACAGAATACTGTTTGGAATCTATGGTCACAAATGCATCCGGATATTCGTCCAGGAGCTTCAGAAGGTCTTCGAAGGACATTGGCGTATATTTCCCGTAAATGGGTGTGTTCAGAAATTCTTCTGCGGAAAGTACTTTCTTTTTGTCCCCTTCCCACTGTCCCATAGGTTCCTTCCAGTTATGGCGGCATACCCATACTCCATCGCTGGTCTGGGATAAATCCACCTCAAAAAAGCGGCAGCCCTTGTCGTAATGGTTGATAAAGCTTTCCCGGGAATTTAAATAAGTGTAGCCATCAAGGCCACCCAGCGCGTGGGTTATGATATTGTAATTTTCCCAGTTAAATTCCGGCGTATTCACAGCAATTTCTTCTTTGGCATTCCCATATGGGACAGAACCTGTAAAGAGGCAGGCTGCCAGAAGGATTTCGATCAACAGTATAATTCTTTTCACGAATGCCTCCATATAGAAAAAAAGAGATATCTACGAAACGTAAATATCTCTTTTAATATGATCAGTAATTCAGTTTCGGATTAAACCAGCTCGATGAGCACTTCCATAGCGCCATCACCTTTACGCTGTCCAATCTTAACGATTCTGGTGTATCCACCGTTACGGTTAGCGTATTTTGGTGCGATCTCCTCGAACATTTTCTTAACCATATCTACTTCTTTAGTGTTTTTCTTCTTGCCAGCGCCCTTAGCCGGAACTTCTTTAACCGGGTAGAACACTTTCATCATCTGACGACGAGCGTGAAGTCTGGAAGGAGCGTCTTTTGTGATCTGCTTCTCAACTTCGTCATATACGGTTTTCTTCTTTCCGTCTACAACTTCTTTCACTCTCTTGCCTTCAGCGTCTTTTCTTGCAACCTTAGCTGTTACAGTAACAGTCTCAAAGTTGTCTTTCTCGCGAACTGCCATAGCAACAAGACCCTCAGCGATTTTGCGGATCTCTTTTGCTTTCGCTTCTGTTGTAACAATCTTGCCGTTGTATAACAGGTTTGTTACCTGGTTTCTTAACAGAGCTTTTCTCTGGTCAGCTGTTCTGCTTAATTTTCTATATTTTGCCATTTTAATTTTCCTCCATCTGTGGGACAGCAGTCCACGCTTGTTCGGTCTTACTGGACTGCTGCTTAGCAAATCCCCACTGTAATATGCTTACGAAGTGTCTTTGCAATCACTGCGATGCAGCGGTTCTTACTCCTCTGTTGGCTGAAGCTGTAAGCCCAGCTCTTTCAACTTGGCAAGTACTTCCTCTAAAGACTTACGTCCAAGGTTACGTACTTTCATCATGTCGTCGGAAGTCTTGTTGCAAAGCTCTTCAACTGTATTGATACCAGCTCTCTTCAGACAGTTATAAGAACGTACGGAGAGCTCAAGTTCATCAATGCTCATTTCAAGAACTTTTTCTTTCTCATTGTCTTCTTTCTCGATCATAACCTCAGCGGTCTTCGCATTCTCGGAAAGGTCAATGAAAAGGCTTAAATGCTCGCTTAATACCTTAGCAGCAAGGCTTACTGCCTCATCAGGATCCAGCGTGCCGTTTGTGTATACATCAAGTGTCAGCTTATCAAAGTCAGTCACCTGTCCTACACGTGTATTCTGCACGACCATGTTGACTCTGTCAACCGGGCTGTAGATCGCATCAACTGCAATCACGCCGATCGGCATGTCATCAGATTTGCCCTTATCCGCACTCACATATCCGCGGCCTTTTGTAATGGTAAGTTCCATTGCAAGTCTGCAATCCTTACCACCGTTTAAGGTAGCGATTACCTGATCCGGATTCATGATCTCGATATCCTGGTCAGCCTGAATATCAGCAGCTGTTACAACACCTTTGCCCTCACACTCGATGTATGCGGTCTTCGGCTCATTGTCAGCACTGTTATTCTTGATTGCAAGACTCTTCAGATTCATGATGATCTCTGTCACGTCTTCTTTCACGCCCGGGATTGAGCTGAATTCGTGAAGGACACCGTCAATCTTAACCTGGCTTACTGCTGCTCCCGGCAGGGAGGACAGCATAATTCTTCTAAGAGAATTGCCAAGTGTCGTACCGTAACCTCTCTCAAGAGGCTCTACAACGAATCTTCCAAATTTTTTATCTTCAGATATCTCGGTAATTTCGATTTTTGGTTTATTAAAATCAAACACTATAAGTTTCCCTCCTTCTGGGTATTCAACATGTTGAGGGTATTATTAGGGCTCATTATTTGGAGTACAACTCGACGATAAGCATCTCATTTACAGGAACGTCGATTTCTTCTCTTGTAGGAAGCTCTTTAACAACGCCCTTAAGGTTCTCCTGATCAGCCTCAAGCCAGTTCGGAACAAGTCTTCCGCCTGTTACTTCCAGGATTCCTTTGTATCTCTCAGAACCTTTGCATTTCTCTTTGATCTCGATGCTGTCACCAGCTTTTACAAGATAAGAAGGAATGTTTACGCATTTTCCGTTTACAAGAACATGCTTGTGGTCAACGATCTGACGAGCTTCTTTTCTTGTTCTTGCGAATCCCATACGGAAAAGAACATTGTCAAGTCTGGACTCAAGCATGATCATCAGGTTCTCACCAGTCTGACCTTTCATTCTGTCTGCTTTCTTGTAGTAGTTACGGAAAGGTTTCTCCAGAACGCCATAAATGAATTTAGCTTTCTGTTTTTCTTTTAACTGAAGACCGTACTCAGATACTTTACGGTTTGCAC
>OLQI01000490.1_pt1 | contig 36691 bp, 40 predicted proteins | sample 1672171 | NCBI WGS metagenome assembly OLQI01 (sample SAMEA3136655, study PRJEB25190) | human gut metagenome
GCGCATTCGGCGAGATGCGTTTGCGAAAGTGGTCAATTTTAGATTAGCGCTAACAGCTGGACGGGTACTGCTCCCGCGCCGACTTCGTCTTCAACCTGGCCGGCGTCAACCGGCCCAAGGACCAGTCCGAGTTCATGGAGGGCAACTTCGGGTTCACCTCCATGCTGCTCGAGACGCTCGAGCGGCACGGCAATAGGTGCCCCGTCATGCTCTCCAGCTCCGCGCAGGCGAGCCTGTCGGGCCGCTTCGAGGGCTCGGTCTACGGCGAGTCCAAGCTGGCGGGGGAGGGTCTGTTCCGGGAGTACTCCGAGAGGACCGGCGCCCCGGTGCTCATCTACCGCTTCCCCAACCTCTACGGCAAGTGGTGCCGCCCGCGCTACAACTCCGCCGTGGCGACCTTCTGCGACGCCATCGCCAACGGCCGCCCCTACACCGTGAACGACCCCTCGGTGGAGCTGGAGCTCCTCTATATCGACGACCTGGTCGACGAGATGCTGGGCGCCCTGCTGGGGGAGGAGCACCGCTGCGGCTACGACGGGTTGGAGCGCGTGGAGGGGGATGACTTCTGTTTCGTCCCCGAGACCGACATGAAGAGCCTGGGCGAGATAGTCTACCTGCTCGGGTGCTTCCGCGACAGCCGCGAGACCCTGTCGGTGCCCGACCTTTCGAAGGGCTCCTTCTCCAAGAAGCTCTGGAGCACGTTCCTTTCCTATTACGAGCCGGGGCACTTCGCCTACGACCTCAGACCCAACACGGACGCGCGAGGATCGTTCACCGAGTTCCTGCGCACGCCGGAGCGCGGCCAGGTCTCCATCAACGTCTCGAGGCCCGGCATCACCAAGGGCAACCACTGGCACATGAGCAAGTGGGAGAGGTTCCTGGTGGTCTCCGGCACCGCGTCGATCAAGCTCAGGAAGGTGGGAGAGGACGCCGAGGGCAACCCGTTCCCCGTCGACGAGTACGTCGTCTCGGGCCCCGACATGCGCCCCGTGGAGATGATCCCCGGCTACACGCACTCCATCACCAACCTGTCCGACACCGAGGACCTTGTGACGGTCATGTGGGCCAACGAGCCCTTCGACCCCGAGAACCCCGACACCTACTACGAGGAGGTCTAGCCGCATGGGCAAGGACTGTTCCGATATCGCATTCAAGGACGACGGCCGCCTGAAGCTCCTGATCATCGTGGGCACCCGTCCCGAGATCATCCGTTTGTCCGAGGTCATCAAGAAGTGCCGCCGCCACTTCGACTGCCTGCTGGCGCACACCGGGCAGAACTACGACTACACGCTTAACGGCATCTTCTTCCGCGACCTATCGCTGGACGACCCCGACGTCTACCTTGACGCCGTGGGCGCCGACCTGGGCGAGACTGTCGGCAACATCATCGCCGCGAGTTACAAGCTCATGGTGCAGGTGCAGCCTGACGCCCTTTTGATTCTGGGCGATACCAACAGCTGCCTGTCCGCCATCGCTGCCAAGCGCCTGCACATCCCCATCTTCCACATGGAGGCGGGCAACCGCTGCAAGGACGAGTGCCTGCCCGAGGAGACCAACCGCCGCATCGTCGACGTGATCTCCGATGTCAACCTGGCCTACTCCGAGCACGCCCGCCGTTACCTCAAGGACACTGGCTGCGCCCCGGAGCGTACCTACGTCACGGGCTCGCCCATGGCCGAGGTCTTGCGCGCGAACCTGGAGAAGATCGAAGCCTCGAATATCCTCTCCGAGCTCGGCCTGGAGCCCAAGCGCTACATGCTGCTCTCCGCCCACCGCGAGGAGAACATCGACACCGAGGCGAACTTCACGAGCCTGTTCACCGCGATCAACGCGCTGGCCGAGAAGTACGACATGCCGATCCTGTACTCCTGCCACCCGCGCTCCCGCAAGCGCCTGGAGGCCACCGGCTTCAAGCTGGACCCGCGCGTGCGCATGCACGAGCCCATGGGCTTCCACGACTACAACTGCCTTCAGATGAACTCCTTCGCGGTGGTCTCCGACTCCGGCACCCTGCCCGAGGAGTCCAGCTTCTTCGCGAGCGTCGGCCGCCCGTTCCCGGCGGTGTGCATCCGCACCTCCACCGAACGCCCGGAGGCGCTGGACAAGGCGTGCTTCACGCTGGCCGGCATCTCCGAGAGGGGTCTGCTGCAGGCCGTCCACACCGCCGTCGAGCTCGACGCGGAGGGGTCGCTCCCCGAGGCGCCCGTTCCCGACTACGCCGACGAGACCGTGTCCACCAAGGTGGTCAAGATCATCCAGAGCTACACCGGCGTGGTGGACAAGATGGTGTGGAGGAAGAGTCTATAATGACTGTTTACGCGCACATAAACACGTTTCCTCATGGCTCAACCGGCGGAATCATGATGAAGGAACATTGCGAGCTATTGTGCGCGGGCGACAACTCGTACGCCTTCTGGGGACGTGGACTCGCCGCCGAAGGCTGTCATGAGATGAGAATTGCAACCGATTCTGAGGTCCGTCTTGATTGTCTACAGTCCCGGCTTGATGGAAAGGCGGGTTTTCACTCTAAGACGGCGACAAGGCGCTTGCTCGCTCGTCTGGACGAGCTCAAACCCGATGTGGTGCATCTACACAACCTGCACGGATACTATCTGAACGTCGAAATGCTCTTCAACTGGCTCGCTAGTCGTGACTGCCGCGTTGAGTGGACCTTGCATGACTGCTGGGCGTTCACAGGCCATTGTGCGTATTTCACCTATGTTAAATGCAATCAGTGGAAGGTCCACTGTGCATGCTCAAAACCTTGTTCGCAGCTAAATACCTATCCCAGGACATTCAGTAAGGCTTCCTGCGCGTGGAACTTTGAGCAGAAGCAGCGCATCTTCAACCTTTTGGACGTCGATCGGATGAAGCTGATCACACCCTCACAGTGGCTTGCCAACTTGGTAGGCGAGAGCATTCTCTCAAAGTATCCAGTGGAGGTACGCCATAACACCATCGATGTCAGCATTTTCAAGCCCACTCCGAGCAACTTCCGCGAGCGTTACGGCATAGGTGACCGCTTTATGATCTTGGGTGTCGCTAACCCGTGGACAGAGCGCAAGGGACTCGCAGACTTCGTTCAACTGGCCACTGAGTTGGATTCTGAGAAATTCATTATTGTGCTCGTTGGACTATCTAAAAAACAGGTTAGGGAGATCTCCAAAGATGGAATTATCGGCTTAACCCGCACTGATTCACAACGGGAACTCGCCGGCATTTACACAGCCGCCGATGTTTTTTTCAATCCCACAATAGAGGACAACTTTCCTACGGTGAATTTGGAGGCTGAAGCCTGCGGTACACCCGTTGTTACATACAACATTGGAGGGTGTCGGGAAACTATAAACGATAGCCGGTCAAAGGTTATCTCGGCCAATAGAAATATATTTAAGGAGTATCTGATAGGAAGAATAAATGAATCTAAGTAGGCATTATCAGAACGCTAGTTTTCTTACTGTTTTTTCGAAGTTATTTGCTCTTGTTTGCACAGCCATTTCTTTCGGTCTATTAGTCCTCGGTGGTCCTCGTTATGAAGAATGGGGCTCTGTCGCTTTTTTTATTACGGTAAGTTCGTCAGCGCTTTTAGTTGTATTGCTTCGAAACAATGCATTGTTATTTATCATCTCATTTGTGATTGCATTGACTAATTGGTCTGCAGCTTCAGCGAATTATCTGCATGAACAAGGCAGATTCGACACAATGTATGCCCATTCAAGTTATGGAATGCAAGGTCTGCTTATACTAGCCGCATTCACATCTCTCCTTGTATTACTTCTGCCTTCGAAAGTGTTTCCATATAGCGTTAATAGATTTCGCAAGGGTGCCAAAAATAAAAGATATCAAAGTATTTTTTGCACTGTGATCGGAATATTTCTAATAATCATTTTCTTGACCTGCTCATCAGGTTTTGCACGTGATGGAAGAGGTCTTAATAATTCAGGGTTTGAATATAGCTATATTCTGTTTGTTGCCGGTTTATTCATTGCTGGGGATAATAAGTTTTGTAAAAACCTACTAATTGCAATTGCTTTTCTATTTATTATTCAGGCTGTATTTTTCGCTGGGAACAGAGCTGCAATATTAGGCATAGTCCTTCTACTTGTTTTTCTTGTTTACGGAAAAAACTTAACATGGACGCGTTTAATCGTTCCAGTTTTTATTTTAATGTTTTTATTAATGGCGATGGGCTATTATAGAAATACAGATGAGTTTTTCCTTTTCAAATTTTTTGATGCAGTAGAAGTCACAATTCGCGATTTATTTGTTTGGGATACTGCTTCATTCTCTTTTATTCAAAGTATCGCATTTATCCGACTTGAGCAAATTTTACCCAGTGAAGAGCATTTATATTATCTTCAACAGTTTTTTCTTTCCTTCATACTAGGTGGATCTAAGGTTCCTGACTCCGCTATTTCAATCGTTGCTCAGTCTTGGTTTCCGGGTATGGGAGGCGGAATTCTTCCGTTCTATGGGTTTTTTTACTTCGGGTGGCCAGGGTGTGCGCTTTGTTCAGTTATTGTTGCATTCTGGATTCAAATGATTAATTCAATATCGGAATCCATAAGCTCGTTCAAGATGCTTGTCACTTATTCCGTGGCTTTTGCTGTTTTTCGCTGGTATATCTATTCACCGTCGCCATTTACATCAGGACTTTTAATTGCAACTGTGGTGTGTTTTCTGACGGTAGTTCTAACTGAGAATTTACGGGACGGGAAAAGATCGGAATCGAATTTTAATTTTTCCGAGCAGAGTACACATACTATTTAACCAGTATGAATGCATGGGAAAGTTATCAGCTGGTTATATGTATTTATCCTTAATTTACTAGCTAACATATGACCATTTTCTTTTGTCAAAACAAGTAGCTTGACTATTAAATTCTCGAAAGTTCGGTTTAGACAATACACAGCAACTTTTGGAGTTCTTTACTTATTAGCGAGGTGTTATTTTAATGAGAAGAGGTTTCCAAGTCAGTGATATATCAAGTGTTGAATGCGAGGTCCTGATCATTTGTTCAACTTATAATCAGGAAAAATTTCTTGCAGATGCGCTAGAGGGCTTTGTTTCACAAAAAGCTTCTTTCCCTTTTCTAGCTCTCGTACACGATGATGCTTCCACTGATGGTACGGCTGACGTTATCAGAGAATATGAAACGCGTTATCCAGATATTATTAAAGGAATTTATGAAGACGAGAACCAGTATCAACAAGGAGCTCTCTTCTGGTATCTCGACTATTTGAGAAACAGTAAAGCCAAGTATATTGCCCTATGTGAGGGTGATGACTACTGGGTTTCACCAGATAAGCTTGAGTTGCAGCACAAAGCACTAGAAAAAGACGACTCTTTATCGTATTGCTTTTCCAACGCTATCAAGGTGGATGCGAAAACTGGGAAAAATTTAGGAAAAATGCTTCCTGTGTTTCCATCTGAGTCCGAGATTTTAGCCAAACGGATTCTCGGCACTAAAGACTTATTGGATCTTGCCTTTATCCCTACTGCTTCCTTTTTTTCAAGAAGAGACGCTTGGCTTGATCAGCCTGAGCTCCCAGAAGATGCGTTTAGAGGTGACAGAGCACACCAAATATATCTTTCCTTAAGTGGCAGTGCTTTCTTTCTTGATAGGGTAACCAGCGCGTATAGGGTTAACAACGCTCAATCAATGATGGGGTCATGGGCAAAATCGAACAAAAAACTACTCGATATTTTGAACTCCTATATTGTGTTGTATAAATGCTTCGATCGTGATTCTGACGGCATCTTCCACGACGCAGTTCAGGAAGCTATAAATGCGAAAATCTATGACACAATGTTAATATGCGGCGACAAGACAGCAATGCCAACGAAGAAAGCCTTGGCTGTGGCAAGCAAGCGGGGGTTAAGCGGCAAATTCAAGTATATTCTCTTCAGAATTTCACCAAGTTTGTACCTAACCGTACGAAAATGGGGCCGTCGAATTCAGGGGAAGGTATCGTAAAATGTACGATTCCTCACTGAAAAAGCTGACCGTATCTTCTCTTTTTTGGAAACTATTCGAAAAAGGTGGGCGTGCCATTGTAGAGCTCACCGTACAAATTGTTATGGCACGCATCCTCTCTCCTAAAGAGTTTGGTGCGCTCGCCATTATGTTGGTATTCGTGATTATTGGAAACGTTATCGTTACTTCAGGCCTGAATACTGCGCTTGTTCAGGCGGATGAAATTGACAAAACGGATTTGTCTACCGTATTCTGGTTGAGCTTTGGCGTTTCTCTTATTCTGTTTGTCGCTGTATTCGCGTTTGCCCCTGCCATCGCAACTTTCTACGCCATTCCGGAAATTGTCTGGCCCATGCGATCGCTAGGCTTTCTGCTGCTTGTAACTGCGTTTAATTCGGTACAGGTTGCCATCGTCCAGCGCAGGCTGCAGCTACGCAAAGTATTTAACGCCACCATTACTGCTGTAATTATTTCGGGCTTTTTTGGCGTTGGCGCCGCTTTGCTCGGTGCTGGCTTATGGGCACTTATTTTACAACAACTTGTTTACCAAGTTTCCAATTGCTTTGTACTGGGACTTCAAGTGAAATGGTTTCCAAGTTTTTTGTTCAATGTTGAGAAGGCACGAAATCATTTCGGCTACGGCTGGAAACTGCTCGTCTCAGGTCTACTGGATCAAGGCTATCAGTCCCTATCTGATCTTCTCATCGGCAAACAATTTAATGCGTCCAGTCTCGGTCTTGTTTCACAAGGTAAAAAGTACCCCCAGGCTGTTGGTAACATTCTCGATGGCGCGATACAACCTGTTATGCTATCGGCAGTTGCTCGTGTCCGCTCGAATGTAAAGCAGGTTAGGCGCTTAGTTCGACGTGCGCTCAAGACCTCAACTTTTCTCATCGTGCCCGCCATGACGTTGTTCGCTGTGTCTGCCGAACCAATTGTGGGCATTCTCTTAGGAGAAAAGTGGCTACCTTGTGTGCCGTTTTTGCAAATGTATTGCTTTATCTATGCATTGCTTCCCATACATTCCACTAACTTGCAAGCTCTAAACGGGATGGGACGTTCAGATTTATTTCTAAAGTTAGAACTAATAAAAAAGGCATATGGCATTTGCTTCATTTTGTTTGCGGCGTTTGGTTTGCATGACGTTTACTTAATGGTCGCCATGTATATGATCACTGGCGTCATCTCTACATTTGTTAACGCATATCCTAACAAACGAGTTATCGGGTATTCGTATTCTGAGCAATTACGCGATATCGCTCCTGCATTTGTGATTTCAGCAATTGCAGGAGGACTTGCGCTGTTTTGCGGTTCATTTGTCGCCTCGCCTGGACTTCAAATTTTTGTCGAAGTAGCCGTAATGGCAATTATCTATTTTGGTATCGCAGGCATTTTTAAACTCGAAGCCTTTGAATACCTCATCAATACCGCTAGGGATTTCTTGGGTGCAAAACGTCGTTAAAGACGTTGCGTCAATACAGTATCCGTTTTAGTCATCGTTCTTTGAAAGCAGCATAGCGAAGGGAAGGTACCTGATATGGGTAACCGCATTCTTGTCACACGATCATCCATGCCTCCTATGGAGGAATACTTTGAAGAGGTCGCACCTCTATGGGAAAGCCATTGGCTTACCAATATGGGTGTTGAGCATAAGAAGCTCGAAGCGGACCTCAAGGAGCGTTTGGGGATCGACAACCTTGCTCTGTTCACGAATGGTCACAATGCTCTAGAGTGCATCCTCGAGGCCTTGGCTCTTCCGACCGGCGGAGAGGTCATCACTACACCGTTCACCTTTGCCTCGACCACTCACGCCATCGTGCGAAAGGGACTTACTCCCGTATTTGCCGACGTGAATCCCGTAAATCTAACGTTGGATCCCGAGAGCATTGAACGATTAATCACCCCGCGCACCTGCGCCATCGTGCCTGTGCATGTTTACGGCAATCTTTGCGATGTTGATGCCATCCAGGAGATCGCTGACCGTCACGGGCTTAAGGTCATCTATGATGCCGCGCATGCCTTCGGCGTCGAGCGCGTGAACGAAGACGGAAGCAGCGATAGCGCGGCGACTTTCGGCGATGCTGCCATGTTCAGCTTCCATGCGACCAAGGTATTCAACACCATCGAAGGCGGTTGCGTCTGCTTCAAGAACGAGGATCTGTATCCGCTGCTCAATCAATGGAAGAACTTCGGTATCACGGGACCCGAGGACGTCGAGTACGTCGGTGGCAATGCCAAGATGAATGAGTTCTGCGCGGCTATGGGCGTCTGCAATCTTCGTCACCTGGACGCCGAGATTGGCAAGCGCAAGGCCGTTGCTGAGCGTTATTGGGACAACCTTGAAGGCACGGCCGGCGTGACCGTTTTCCGTCCCGCCAAGAACATCCGCCACAACTATGCGTACCTTCCCGTGCTGTTCGATCCGAGTGTCTTCGGCGCCACGCGCGATGACGTTTTCGATGCCCTGGACAAGGTTGGCGTCGGCGCGCGCAAATACTTCTATCCGCTGGTCAACGATTACGCATGCTATCGAAGCGTGTACTCGAGCGACCGCACGCCCGTGGCAAAGAAGGCGGCATCCCAGGTGATCACGCTTCCCATGTATGCCGATTTGGCGTTGGAAGACGTCGACCGAATCTGCAATACGGTTCTGGATGCAGGAAAGGAAAATTGATGAGTAAGACACTTCTCCTTCTTGGCGGAGCACGCTATGCGCTACCGGTTATTAAGGCGGCGCACGAGTTGGGCGCGAAGGTCGTTACTTGCGATTACTTGCCGCATAACTATGCACATGCCTTCTCGGACGACTACATCAATGCGAGCATCATCGATAACGAGGCTGTTCTTGCCGCCGCTAAAAAATGCAAGGCGGACGGAATTATGTCGTTTGCCGCAGACCCGGGTGTGGTGTCCGCGTCATATGCTGCCGAGAAACTGGGGCTGCCGTTCCAGGGAGGCTATGAGGCGGTCAGCATTCTTCAAGATAAGGAGCGCTACCGCGCCTTCCTTCGCGACAATGGCTTTAATTGTCCCGAGCTTCATATCTACCGCTCTGCCGACGAGGCCATGAAAGAGGCCGATTCGATTGCTTATCCCGTGATTGCCAAACCGGTTGATTCGGCTGGATCGAAGGGCTGCTCGCGCGTGGATGGCCCCGCGGATCTTAAGGCGGCGGTTGAGTACGCTCTCGAGTTTTCGCGTGATGGGCGCTGTATCGTCGAGCAGTTTTTGGAGAAGGAGGGAGATTCGTCCGATGCCGATGGATTCGTTAGCGACGGAAAGTTCTCGTTCGTGAGCTTTACCTCGCAGTTGTTCGATCCCTCCGTTCCAAATCCCTACACGCCGGCTGCGTATGCAATGCCGGCATCATTGCCAGCCTGGGCACAAAAAGAGCTTGTCTCGGAATTGCAGCGATTGGCTGATCTGTTGGGCCTTCGTGACGGCGTATTTAACATAGAGACTCGCGTGGCAACCGATGGCAAAGCCTACATTATGGAGAGCTCTCCGCGCGGCGGCGGCAATCGACTGTGCGAGATGCTCAAATATGCCACCGACGGAAAGACCGATCTTGTCATGGCGGCGGTGAAGGCCGCCCTCGGCGAACCTGTTGGCAATCTTTCAATGCCCGTTTACAACGGTTTCTGGTACCAGCAGATGCTTCACTCTGATCACGACGGCGTATTCGCTGGCATGGAATATGCATCTGATTTTGTCGCTTCGCATCTTGCCGAAGAGCAGCTGTGGATTGAGCCCGGCGCCAAAGTTGAGGCGTTCACTGCAGCAAATCATGCATTTGGATCGGTATTCCTTAGGTTCGACACACAAGCCGAGCTTGATGCATTTCGCGCTGAACCGAGTGAGTTCATGAGAGCGAAGGTGAGCTAACCGTGAAAAAGAAAATTGTAGTAATCGGTGCAACCGGCAACACTGGTGCATACCTTACCGAAGATCTAGTAAATCACCTGCCTGCAGATGAATATGAGGTGTTTGCCGCCGGTCGTAGAGAGACGAGTTTTTTCAATCGATACAACATTGGTTATACAAGTGTAGATATGTCCGATGCTTCTACTCTAGAGCAGCTCCCCCAAGAGGACGTCCATGCGGTGATTCTTCTCGCCGGTTTACTGCCAGCATATATGAGCGGCTATAACCCTTCCGATTATATTGACGTAAACAGCCGTGGAGCGCTTAACGTACTCGAGTATTGCCGTAAGTCAGGTGCTGATCGCATTCTTTATGCTCAGACTATATCCGATGTACTGGGTTCCGTTACTCCTGAAAACCCCGTAATTCATCCTTACGATGATCGCAATATTATTATGACTGGCGACCACACCGTCTATGCTCTTTCCAAATGCTTCGCCGTTGATTTGATCAAGCATTATCAGGCTGAGTACGGATTAAAAGGCTTTGTGTTTAGGCTTCCCACTGTCTACGCCTTTACCCCCGACAAGACATATAACGTCGATGGCGTGCGTCGGACACTTGGATATCGATTGCTGATGGATCGAGCCATGGCAGGAGAAACGCTTGAAATCTGGGGCGATCCCACTCGCGCCAAAGATGTTGTAAACGTCAAGGACTTCTGTCAGCTCTTACGTAAAGCTGTGACCGTAGAGAACGTTGACGGTGGCTTCTTTAATGTGGGTACCGGTATTGGAACTTCAAATGAGGACTGGATTCGCGGTATCGCGAAAGTATTCAATCCAGATGGCGTTGAATCAAAGATTGTCTACCGTCCGGAAATGCCAAGCGGTCCTTCTTATGTAATGGATATCGAAAACTGTCGTGAGCTATTAGGCTACGAGCCGAAATATGACTTCTTAAACTTTCTCGAAGACTTCAAGGCTGAAATGGCTCTCAATAGGTTTAAAGATCTGAGATAGAACCAAAGCCATAACCAAAGCCAATTCTGAACCGAACGCTGAATCCAATCACGGAAATTCGCAAGAACGGTATCAGGCTCCTAAGAGACTTACGACCGATATATTATTTGTCCAAGCAGCCATAAGTGACTTGAGCAGCAATGCGCACTTTATTTCGACTGCCGCTGAAGGGAAAACGTTGAAAGGCATAATTCTTGCAGGTGGGTCTGGCACTCGGCTGCATCCGATTACTAAAGCCCTTAGCAAACAGCTTCTGCCAATTTACGATAAACCACTTGTGTACTACCCTTTGAGCGTTCTGATGCTCGCTGGAATCCGAGAGGTGCTTGTCATCTCGACACCACGTGACCTGCCGGCGTTCAAGGAGCTTCTCGGGGACGGATCCGAGTTAGGCATGCGCCTAGAATACGCAGAACAGGCCAAACCTCGCGGTCTAGCCGAAGCTTTTACCATCGGGCGCGATTTTCTTGCCGGCGAACCGTGTGCGCTGGTTCTGGGCGACAACATGTTCCATGGTCAAGACCTCACTCGCGTGCTTACACGCGCAAAGGAGAAGGTGGAATGCCATGGCGGGGCCGTTGTGTTTGGATACCCCGTGCAGGACGCTAGAGCCTTCGGTGTGGTGGAGTTCGACCAGAACCATCGTGTGGTTGGCATCGAGGAAAAGCCCGAGGTTCCAAAGTCGAACTATGCAGTACCAGGGTTGTACTTCTATGATGGACAGGTTTCCGACATCGCGGCAAACGTTAAGCCAAGCGCGCGCGGAGAGCTCGAGATCACAAGCATCAACAATGCCTATCTAGAGCAAGGTCAACTGTCGGTCGAGCTGATGGGCCGGGGTATGGCGTGGCTGGATACGGGAACCCCCGAGGGGCTTCTTAAAGCCGCGGAATACGTCGAGGCCGTGCAGAGCCGCCAGGGGTATTACATTGCGTGCCTGGAAGAAATCGCTTATCGCCGCGGTTTCATCGACCATAATCAGTTGCACGAACTGGGCGAAGCGCTGAAGAAGACTGCGTATGGTAAGTATCTTTTGAATATCGCAAACGAGGCAAAGAGGGGGTAAATATGTCTGAGATCTTTGAACCCAAGAACATCATCGTCACGGGCGGCTGCGGCTTCATCGGCAGCAACTTCGTGCACTACGTCGTGAACAACCACCCCGGGGTGCACGTCACCGTCCTGGACAAGCTGACCTACGCCGGCAACCCCGAGAACATCGCCGGGCTGCCGTCGGACCGCGTGGAGCTCGTCGTGGGCGACATCTGCGACGCGGAGCTGCTGGACAGGATCGTCCCCGGCCACGACGCCATCGTGCACTACGCCGCCGAGAGCCACAACGACAACTCCATCGCGGACCCGGAGCCCTTCCTGCGCACCAACGTCGAGGGCACCTTCCGACTTCTGGAGGCCGTCCGCAAATACGGCGTCCGCTACCACCACGTCTCCACCGACGAGGTCTACGGCGACCTTGCGCTCGACGACCCCGCCAAGTTCACTGAGGAGACGCCTTACCACCCGTCCTCGCCGTACAGCTCGACCAAGGCTTCCTCCGACATGCTCGTGCGCGCCTGGACCCGCACCTACGGCCTGCGCACCACGATCTCCAACTGCTCCAACAACTACGGCCCCTACCAGCACGTGGAGAAGTTCATCCCGCGCCAGATCACGAACATCGTCGACGGCGTGCGCCCCAAGCTCTACGGCCGCGGCGAGAACGTGCGCGACTGGATCCACACCGAGGACCACTCCTCGGCCGTCTGGGACATCCTCACCAAGGGCCGCATGGGGGAGACCTACCTCATCGGCGCCGACGGGGAGAAGAACAACATCACGGTCCTGCGCATGATCCTCGAGGCGATGGGGCGCGATCCCGAGGACTTCGACTGGGTCGCCGACCGTCCCGGCCACGACCGCCGCTACGCCATCGACAGCACGAAGCTCCAGCGCGAGCTGGGCTGGAGGCCGGCGCACACCGACTTCGCCGAGGGGCTGAAGCAGACGATCGACTGGTACGTGGCCAACGAGTCCTGGTGGCGCCCGGCCAAGGAGGCCACCGAGGCCCGCTACCGCGCGCAGGGGCAGTAGAGGTAGCAGCCCTTGCGAAACAAAGCGGGGTCCCGGACTAGCGCTCCGGACCCCGCTTTGTTTAGTGCGCAGTTGGCCGAATGTGTCCCTGAATGGCGGTTGGTTGGTGGAGCGTCGTGCGTCGTGTATTGTATTTCTTGCGCCTTTGCTTGTGGCCTTCCTCGCCATAAATACTGTGGTGATGCTATTCACCCAGTTGTACGCCTACGCGGACGAGCCCGGCGGGGACGTATACCTGCACGGCGATCTGATCTGGTGCGGCGAAACGCCCGAATGCAAGCAGTCGATGGCCATGTGCGGCGCAAGGTGGGGCTGCAGGTGAGGCTCGTGCCCAAGAGCAACACGAGGCGGCTCTCCTACGAGTGCTGGCAGGGTGCGCAAAATCTGCATCGACCCGGTGCGCTGCCTGCTGGCGCATGAGAAGTCCAGGCTCAAGAAGTACGACCACGACCACGACTGCGACGGGACGTGGCTTGAGGGCATCCCCGACGGCAACGACCACTCGATCGAAGCAGTGAGGTTCGCAATTATGGACGACATCTTGCGTGGGTGAGGGCGCAGCGTGCTGCTTCTCCTCGCCACTGAAAGGCGCTAAAGGTTAATCTGCTGTCTTCTCCGTTGTCTTAGGATCAGCCTCCTCGCCCTGCTCGTCAGATACTCCCTTGAACTTCGCCATAACGTTTTTCTTTGTCTTGACAATCTTTGGACGCGCGGTCTCACGCCACCATTTTTCGACATGAGGCTTTGCCGCCTGAGCACCTTTCACCGCCAGAAAGCTAACGGCAATTACGGTAATCGCAGCAGCCGCCACCTTGCCACCGTTCGAATCGGAGGCATCATTGCCATCGCGCTGGCCGTCATCAAGACTGTCATCGCCATTTGCCGCAAGCGATGCCTCCCACTCTTCTCTCTGCCTTTTCTTTTCGGCGCGATTGGCTGCAACCGAATCGGAAAGCTCACGTCTGCGTTCCGGGGAAAGCGGGCCAATTTCATTGAGGATTTCCTCTTTCCATGACGTGGAAACATAGCCAGCATGATTAGGGCTTCCGGTTTCCCAGTGCCTCTGCGTGGCATAAGGACGCCCCTTCTCGGTGACCCTATAATCTCCAGGTTCGCCTTCGAGGTAGCCTTCTTCCTTCAGCCAGACATTCACCTCCTCTGCGTTAAGCCCAACATCCCGCCCCAAGTATCTTGCTGACTTACGCATCGCAAGCCCCTTTCGCTTATCAACAGTATGGTAGTGTCGCGAATCATGATGTAGGGCTCGGTTCTCGAGGGTGGCCGCAGGCTGCCCGAGGAACCGAGAATCATCTAGAATGCCGTCATTCTAGCCTATGTCACGCCGCCTTCCTGCCGACAACGGGGTTACCGGCCGCGACGAGTGCGATGATCCCGGCCGCGTGCTCGGCGGCAGGGCCCTCGTAGGCAGGCGCGTTCACCTTGGCGCCCTCGACGGCCCTGCCGATGGGGTCTTCGTTGAACTGGCGGCGTCCGGCCCAGCCCTCGTCCATCTCTGAGAACACCGCTCCCATCATCCTGATGAGCGACTTCCTGCTGGGGAAGACCTGCACCACGCAGCCGCGGCGCTTGGGCTCGCGGTTGGCGCGCTACTGCACGTTGTTGGTGCGAAGTCTCACGTGGTGCTCGTAGGGGAAGTCGAGGTAGGCCAGCGCGTCGGCCTCGGCCTCTTCGAGCGCCTCGGACGCCTTGGGGCAGAACCCCTCGATCTGCTCGGTGGTCAGCTGGGTGCTCGAGTCCGGGCTCGCCGACCGCAGGGCCACGCGCGCCATTAGCGAGGGATGTGGTGATCGCGAGATACACGGTAGCGACCTTGGGCGCATGTGCGCGCTTCTGCAGGTTCGAGCGGAAGGAGATGAAGTGATTGGCGAAGACGTGAAATGGGCGTTGGGCATTGCGGTCACGGCGCTCGTGCTCATGGCGTTCCTGCTGCACGTGCCGTTCGCCCTGGTGCTGGGGCCGTGGAGGACTAGGGGGCGCGTCCGAGACCGGAACCCCCGCTGGAGGGACCGTCCGTTTTTTGTCCGGGCGAGCTGAGATGCTTTTATCACGATAAGCGCAGATGGGAAGCACATCACTGGTATGATTTGGGAAAGGAGGAAACAGATGAAAGTCCAAATCGGGACAGAGTACTGTGCGATGGAAATCGCCGAGTACGCCGTCAGCAGGCGATATCGCCACGACACGCCAATCAGCAATCTTCAGCTCCAGAAGATTCTTTACTTCCTGCAAGTCATACACGCGAGCGAGACCGGCGAGCTGCTATTCGCCGACCAGTTTGAGGCATGGCCCTACGGCCCGGTCATCAGAGATGTCTACGTTAAGTTCTCTGACTGCGGCGGCTTCCCGATAAAACGCGAGTTCGACACCGAGATAAATGATTCCATCCGCCCGTTTCTGGATGCGGGGGTGGACATGCTCGCCGAGAAATCCCCATGGGAGCTCGTCAGGATCTCACACGCCGAGGGGTCTCCGTGGGACGTCATCTACAACCAGAAGCGCCTACACAAGGGAATCATCCCAAATGAATTGATCATGCAGTGCGCTAGCGAGGTCTCTGAGTGACCGAGCAAGACTACGCAAAGGCGGCCGAAAACTTCGAAAGGGCCCTCTCTCTGCTCACCAGCAAGATTGGGACTCTTTCGAAGCCACCCCTGAAAGTTCCCCCAATAAACGCAGGCAGCGACGACGCAGAGAAACGCAAGGCTCTCCGCGACATGCTCGAATCCCTCGCCAGCACGGATGATGCTGCGGTGCTCTCCCAGGATGACATCCGCCGAGCCTCGAACTTCTTCGTAAAGCTATATGGGGGGAGCGAGTCCTATCGCCATAGATATGCCGACATCTGCGACCTGGTATTCAATGCACTCGGGCAGTCCCCTGGGGACTTGGACGAAGGGGTCCCCTATTCGGTCAACTGCCTCGCCGAGAACATTCGCATCATCCATGACAACCTGACGAAACATGGATTTTGTGACCAGGCGAAAAGTGTCCTCAAACTCGCCGACCACATCGACCTGGAAAAGACGAGGCTGAGCCACGACATCGAACAGCAGCAGGCCATGCGCACATTCAAAGCGGCAATCGCCGAAGTGAAAGCGGAAAGGGACGAGGCGGACCAGAAACGCGCAGAGCTGGAAAGGGAGTTCGACGAGCGCCTCGACAAGACGAGGATGGAGTACATCGCGATCCTCGGCGTGTTCGCGGCGGTCGTGCTCGCCTTCAACGGCGGCGTCGGGTTCTCGACCTCCGCGATGGGCGCGCTCGGCATCGACGGCGGCATACGCGCCATCGTGCTCCTCGCCGCGCTCGTGGGCTTCGTGCTCATCAACACGGTCTGCATCCTGCTGGTCTTCATCTGGAAGATGTCTTTCAACCATCGGAATGTCGAGCTGGGAAAATGGCCGAGGAACTTTCTGATCGCCGCAGACGTCGTCCTCGTGGTCATCATGGCTGCGATGATGGCGCTCTCCCACCCTGGACTCAGGGGGCTCATCGGGCTGTAGCCCGAACGCCATGCCGAGGGCCGTCCTCCGGGGCGGCCCTCGGCATGGCGACACGTCTAGGAACATAGCCGTGCGGTCATCCTCCGCCGCACGGGACACTGGGGAGCCGTCCTTCGGGTCGGCTTCCTGCTTTTCGCGGCGGGGCGAGATTGATTGGAGGTGGCGCTTGGACGCCGACGAGCCGATGGCGAAGGTAGTGTCGCGATTGTTGGTGTAGGGTCTCCATAAGGCGGAATCTGTAGAGGAAGGAGACTGTGATATCGTGCGCTCCGATGATGATATGCCTGGAGAAGGGTTTTACGAGCGCTACCGCGTGCTCTTTTACCCATGGATTCACGAGAGGCCTGCGGCCAGAATGCGGGATGTGCGACGGGAGAAGCGAGCCGTTCGCCAAGTGGGGCCCGTTGACCGGAAGCCTCTCCTTGAGGCGGCGGCGCTGGCGGATGGGTTGACCAAATGTTCCCAGATAGCGTTGTAATTAGTTTCAACGGTCAAATCGATTTCGGCACGGCTGTTGCTCTCCTAGCTCTGGCACTCACTCCCCTCCAGTGGATTGTCTCGCTGATACGTGGCCGCCGGGAGGCCGCGCGGAGTCAGGCATCGGCCATCTGCGCCCGCGTGGTCAGGATGCCCGAGGGGGAGATGGCCACGGTTGGCGGGTGCAGGGTTCATTTCGCGCCCCAGTTCGGCCTAGAGGTGATGAATAATAGCAACGACGTCATTTACCAAGTTATCCTCACTGCCGTGCTCGTCCAAGGTGCTGGGCCTCAAGACGGAAGGGACGTCGAGGGGTGTGGCGGCAGAGTTCTACTCTCGTCCGTTGCTCCGGGCAAAACCGTGAGGCCCATCGGGCATCTCGATTGCTCGATGCATAAGACCTTCGGCTGCGAGGTGGCTTTCACCGATCGCTATGGACGCAGTTGGGTGCGGAAGAGTGACGGTCATTTGTGCAGGATTCGATTCAAAACGCCCGTCGATTATTATGGTCTGATGCTGCCTGTAGAGTGGATGGACTTCGATGAATGGTAATCGACATGCTCTGGTTTTGAACGAAAAGTCCCAGAGACGATCGATAACGATTCTTCTTTTATATTCCGCTCGCAGATAGACCCCGCCATGTTGACCACCGAACGCATCTTGACCGATGTGCTCGTGCCCCTCTTCGGGCACAGGACCATCGATTAAAAGCTGTTTCTCTGCAAGGGACTGCGCGACGCGGGCATTCCCAAGAGCAACTTTCTGAGCGACCGGCTCGGCAAGCACCCGAATAAGCCAATCAACCGGTGCACTTCCGACAGGGTGCTACTTTTGGCAGACATCACCCTGAGGGGCAAATGGAAGATCTCACAGGCAACCGCCTCTAACATGATTCGCTCGTTCATCCTCTGCTCAATCTCGCCGCACAGGGCATCAACTGCCTCGGCGATCTTGGCGGCCCCGGCCGCCCGGCCCTCAAGCTCCTTAATGCGTCCTCTTGCTTGGCGAGATGGACCTTGAGCTCGTCGGGGCCATCGTCGGTGCCGGCCACTTCTTCTTCCGCATGCTGTGCTTGTTCATCTGGTTGCTCTTGCGGGTCCTGCTGCGTCTCTGCCGCCTGCGCACCATCGGTGCCCCCCTTCATGGGAACCACCCTCGTGAATCACGCAGGCAAATGCCCGCTCGAATGCATGTCAAGAGCAGAGTGTTTCTCTGTCACAAGTTTGAAGTCAGCTCACGCCAAATTTCATGTAACCTTGTGCCACTATTTTAGCTTCTGAAGGCTTTGGCACAATCTAAAAAATACCCGCTGTAACTGTGCTATCTTAAGCATGTTCCATCTTTCTGAGACTGAGAGGTAATGGTATATGGACGCAATAGACTACATGCCTAGGCTGGTGAGAGCCTGTTTAGAGAATGACAGAAGACTCGTAGAATCAGTCTCGCTCACGGTGTCCCGCAAGCTGAGACGCGATCGTCCCGATCTCGCTTCGGAGATTGCTGGGGCGCTTGCCGCATCTGGCATGAGAAGCGAGGCTACCCGTGCAGCCGAGATAAACCCGCTACCGATCGACCGAGAGACCCGCTTCTCTCTCGTAGAGCTCATAGAGCCAACCGAGCTTCCGGATCCCATTCTCGATGCTGCAGCCACAAAAGAGCTTGGCGACTTTCTCAAGGAGAGAAGTCTGATTCAGCGGTTTTTCGAGGATGGGATCGAACCCTCGAACAGCATCCTCTTCATTGGCGCTCCGGGCGTGGGCAAGACATACACGGCCAACTGGCTTGCATACAAGCTCGCTCTTCCACTCATAACGCTCGACCTCGCAACCTCGATATCCAGCTATCTCGGTCGATCCGGGCAAAACATCAAGAGTGTCTTCGACTATGTCCGCGCACAGCCTGCGGTGCTCTTCCTGGACGAGTTTGACGCAATTGCGAAGCGGCGTGATGACGAGGGTGACCTCGGCGAATTGAAGCGCCTTGTGAACGTTCTTCTCAAAGAAATCGAGACATGCCCTAAGGGCAGCATCGTGCTTGCAGCAACAAATCATCCGGAGTTGTTGGATAGGGCGATTTGGCGGCGCTTCGACAGAGTTATAGAGCTGCCGCTTCCCGAGGAGGATGAACGCATGCGACTCTTCGAGAGGCACCTGCCCAGCGACCGCTTCACGCTCTCGTCAGAGGTGCTCCTACTCATGGTCGAGAAGAGCGCGGGCATGAGCGCCGCAGACATTTGCAAGCTTTGCGAGCACATTAAGCGCCAATCAGTGATGAACCCGGGCGAGAGCATAGAAATCATTTCTCTGAGCGAGCTGTACTCCAAATGCAAACCTCAAACGAAGCAGGATAAGAGTGAGGCATGCATAAAACTCAAAGAAATTAAACCAGCTCTTACCGTGCGTGACGTTGCGCGGATCGTCGGAGTCGGCGCCTCGACGGTCTCCCGTTACATGAAGGAGGCATAAGCCATGTTCGACCCGCTGCCAATTCTTGCCCACGGCGAATCGTATGCTCAGCCAGTTCAGAAGAAAACCGGTGGAGGTCCTAGGCCACGGCCACATGAGTACGAAGAGGCTAGGGTCCGCCTCCTTGCTAATATCGGCACTGTGTCCAGGAAGATACAGACCGACCCCGATTCCTATCTTGAGGAAAAGGTGGTTTGTATACGTATGGAGCCCAAGTTCGAAGCAAAGTCCTATGCACCCTCATCGGTGCTCACCTCTTCGGACGAGTTGCAACTCATCGGCGGCAGGAGATACAAGACAGGCAACGTGCAACCTCAGAAGAACAGCGATGACGAAGACGCAGGAGAGCAGCCTGAGTTCGCAAAGCTCTACTTCCTGCGAACGACCTCAAAGGGCATCGCCGATTTTGAGAACGCGCTTCGCACCGGGTCAAACACATCGGATGCATGGCGCAACGAGGTAATGTCCATCCGTTCCTTCGATCTGCTTGAGCCTGATGAGAAGATACTTGGCTTCGATGCGGAATGGAAAGAGGGCCTGGTCGAGGCCGTGCTTCATCCGCTCCAAGAAAGCGCCGAGGATGCCATAGACCTGTTCTGCAAGGCAGCAGGCCTCGGTCGTGACAAAATCGAGGTACGGACATACAAAGACGGCGTTACATTCATCGCCGCACAGTTGAGCAGGGAAGCCACTATGGCAGCAGCGAGAATCAACCCGCTGCGCACGGTTCACCCGATGGGAAGAATCGCCTTCGAGCCGATACGGAGCGCGATGAGCGCGCCAGCACTGCAGGTTGCTGCAGCCCAGAATGTCCCACCTGTGACCGTCGGCGTCTTCGATGGTGGATGCAATCCCAATGTCCCGCTCCTCGCCGGTTATGTCAATGCGCATGATGCCGTTGCATCACTGCCCGACCAAGGCGGCATCGACCATGGAACGGGAGTCTGCGGAGCCGTGCTGCATGGCGAGCTTTCCGGTAAGGGAGCTAGTGACGTCCTCCCTGCACCCGAGGTAAAGGTTGAGAGCTTTCGAGTGCTGCCGCCGAGCGATCCCGTCGACATTGACCTCTACGAATCGATTGACGCTATCGAGTACGTAGTCGGGCATTATCCTGACATCCACCTGTATAATCTCTCGTTTGGCCCCACTGGCCCCATTCTCGACGACGACATCAGCCGCTTTACTTATGCGCTTGATGTGCTGTCGTACAACTGCGATGCTGAGCCGCCCCTCTTTTGCATTGCGGCCGGCAATGACGGTGATTTGCCAAGTCCAGATAATCGTGTGCAGTCACCAGCGGATCTGGTCAACGGCATCGGAGTTGGCGCGTTTTGTATAATGCCTGATGGTACGAAAGCACGCGCTCCTTATAGCTGTGTTGGTCCGGGAAGAGAGGGTGCCAAAATCAAGCCCGACCTCCTTGAGTATGGAGGGGACATCAACAAGCCATTCGTGGTGGTTGCCTCAAGCGGCAATGCTTTAGGCGCAAGCGCGGGTACCAGCTTTGCATCCCCCTTACTCGTCCACAAGCTTGGCAGAATGATGTCGCGAAGCGAGGATATCTCACAGCATCTCGCCCGGGCTCTGGCCCTCCACAATTCGGAGCACAGTGATAGCTTTGTTCGAGAGGAGTACGGTTTCGGCATTGCTCCAGATGATCCATCGACTTGTCTGAACTGTGACGACAACCATGTCACCACGCTATATCAAGGCACGCTCAGACCCAAGCAGCTTGTCTCGCTGCCGATATTTGCCCCCGGAATCGAGTCGGCGAAGGGGCTTATCACAATCAGTTGGACCATCGTTGCAGTCTGCAAAACGAATCCCAACGATTCGGATGCCTACACCTCAAGCTGCATAGTAGATACCCTCATTCCCCACGCCAACAAATTCTCGTACTCGCTCAAAGGTACAAGCTATAGGCATACGGTGAATCTCGCCACCGAGGAGGGGCGTATCAAGGCGGCTGAGCTTGAACTACAGGGCTACACCTCATCAACCTTGCCGGTGAGCAAGCCTGCAAAGAAGTACTGGGAAGAGTCAGAGTTACGAGCCAACGACATGAAGTGGGACAGTGTCATCAGCAGGACACAACGCATGAAATCAAGCTCATTGTATGACCCGAAGCTGACGCTCCAATCCATATTCCGTAACAATAACGATCCCGATGCGCTCACTCGTTACTATGCTGTCGTGACGGTCGACGCTCCAGGCTACAATGGCAGTCTTTACAACAGTACGCTCCAGGAGTATCGCAACTTGCAGCCAATCAAGCTTAGGATTGAGCCGCGTCTTGAGGCAAGGAGTTAATAGAAGGGACGGCCATCGTGCATAATTGTCTGATGGCCGTTCTGCTACATACAAAGCAATAGATAGTATTAGGCAGACAAAACGATGCCTCTCTTGTCGAGTAACCTGTCTACTGTGTTGAACAATTCTTGAAAGTTTCCAAGGGTCACATTAACGAACTGATACCTTAGGTCTTTGGAATGTAGACTCTCTCTCCGAAGAGCTCAGTAATCCCCAAGTTGAATTGTGACTTGTCATGGCGACCTTCTCTTTCGAGGAAGGTCGCCATGACCCCATTCCGGACTTGTGATTATTCGCTGATTATTGCATCAGTTTTGGTATGCCGTTCCATGCCGCACTGGCACGAGCTCCACGGTAGGCTGATACACATTGACACTAAGAACCTCTACGCGCCAGCAAGAAGCGTTTTCTTTTCAGAACAATCCAGATGGCACGAAGCGTGCCTTGGCAACGGGTAGGAGCTGATGCTGGCTTAGGTACTGTAAGTGGCAGTAAAGCTGTAGCTAAATCTAGAACTTCGAAGTTGTCTTTGGAGTTGGGCGCATCTATAGTCGAGATTCCTGAGTCCATGGGTCGGACTTTCGCATCGGCGTCGCCTCAAAACACATAACGTGGACTGAGCATGGTTCGACCGCCAGCTTTCAATCAAGCTTATGCCATCATTGTTGTGAACGGGGCGACCTCGGTTGCGGGTTGATATAGCGCAGTGAAAGAAATCTTTCGCTCTAAGTTGATGCAGGAGGGAATAATGGAGACATGCCGGTCAAAAGAGCCTGCTGATCAGCTCATCGATCATATTGATTCCTATCTCAAGGATAAGGACAATCAATATGCAATTGCACTTGAGGGAGATTGGGGATCGGGAAAGACCCGATTCATCGAAGGGAAACTCAACGAGTATCTCGAAAAGGGCGAATACAACCTTGTCCGCGTTTCCATGTTCGGAATTGCCGCTGCTGATGATCTATACGAACGTATTGTGATGGCACTTGTACACCTTAGCGATAAAGGTATGAAGGCGCAAGCTGCTGCCAAAACTATAGGGGGCGCCCTCAACGGTATTTCGAGGGCTTTAATTAAAAGAACGGGATTATCGGTGAATCTCGCCGTCGGGATACAATCCGTTGCCTGCCTAATGCTCAAAAAGAAGCACTTTCTTGTATTCGATGATGTGGAGAGGCGTTCTAAACATAGCGACGATTTGGCGCTATTCGGAACGATGAACGATCTTGTCGAAAGACTTGGATTGAAGGTCATGCTGGTTTCAGATGCCTGGGAAGGAAGTGATGTGCAATCGATGCGAGAGTTCGATAGGGACGTACGCGAAAAGCTAATTTGGAAAGTCTATCCTTTCAAGCCGTGCCCGTCTGCATTGGCCAAAGAAATTCTCATGGGAGATTGTCGCCCATCGGAAGACCTTGATATGCATAGCGCCATACTTGCGGGGGTAGAGGCCAGCGGATGCGTAAATGCTCGGGCAATGATTCGTGCTCATGAGCTAATCAGAAGAATTTGCAGCCTTGAGGTGCTTCAAAATACAGGAATTGCACTTCAAAACCGGTTTTACGCTCTACGGGACGCAGTCCATTATGCTTTGTTGGCCTCCATGGGGAACGCACCTTCCATGCCACAAAACGGAAAGCCAGAGGAATGGCTCAGTCCGGAGGCGCTGGAATACGATCGCAGAGTGTCTCTTTACGAGCAATACTCTGATTTCTCCGTGATAGGTAAGGCATTCGAACCTTCAGGCGATGTAGATATTGAAGATCTCGAACAAGGGTTTAAAACATACATTTGGAAACGGTACCCGAGCAACCGCGATACCCTCGAAGTTAGGGAGATCGCTAAAAGTATGCGGTGCGCTTACGATCTTGATGACGATAATGTAGATGGCCTCGCGCAGCGTTACTATGATTTAGTTACTAGAGCACATTATTCAGTCGATTGTTTGCACGACGTGCTCGAGGTTTATTACCTGCTATCTGACCTCAAATGGGAATGTCCATTTTCGCAAAATGACTTTATCAAATATTGCAAGAAAGTGATCGATGCCGATCTAGACAAAGCTTCTGAGCTCCTCTCTGGACCAGTATTTAGTGCAGACGAAAGGCGGAAAAGACGGGCGCTCGCCGAAGAACTTGAGCGTTATGCTCGGACAGAGCTGAATAAAAAGATGTCGAGTCAGTTGATGATATCTGAGGGAGCGGAGGGGCTGACGGGCAGGGAGATTGCTCGACTTCTCAACGATGCTGCAGAACGCGATGTCAAAGTGTTGGTTAATGCTAGTCCGAGAGTCATTGTCGAGTCATTTTGTAGAGAAGATGCGGCGAATCAAGAGGCGCTTCGCAAGTTCTTTGTGCATCTTCATAACGTTTGGATTCCGGGTGGGGTGCCATCGGCGGATTTAGTTGAATGGATACTTGAGATAAAGACTGCACTGGAAGAAACGAACGTTGAAACGAAAACTGGATCAATGAGAAGGCGTTTGTTCTTGAGAAATCTGGAGGAGCTTGAGAGCCGATTTGGGTATCCCGTACAGAAGTAGCACCGATGCTCCACTTGCCGTGCGCTTCAGTGCCTGCGGTCTTTTTTTGCGCTTGCGCGGTGCCGGCTTGATTTCATTTGTTGCATAGATTGAAGGATGCGCCAGTCACGTCTTCTTCGCTGTGCTCACGGTCTTCTGTCCGTCTCGGCTGCATGGTGGGTCCGATTGCTTTTTCGGAGTGGCAATGATACGTATGGTGTGAAACGGATGGTACGCGGATAACGAGGGGCGGAAACAACGACAGCCCCACGCTAAAGGAAAGGAGCGGAGGAACTATGCCAGAAAATAAAATACCAGGCCTCTTCACCGTCTACTACATGAATCAGCAGAAGGTGTTCGAGACGAGGATGCTCCTGGACAACAAACTCAAGACTACAAGCTCCAAGGAAAACCAGAACGGGACGACAAAGAGAGCATCATTGAACGCCGAAGCGGAGCTCAACCCTCCCTTTCTGACGAAACTCAGGGCAAAACTCGAAGGAAGCGTCAGGCACGAAAAACAAGAGAAGATCGTGGACACCCTCGAATACGTGAACACAAATAGCCGGATGCTCGCCGACATAATGGAGCATTGCAAAGCCCCCGAAAGCGGAACAACGCTTGCAGAAGGCGACCTCGCATACATCGGCGATGTCTCGCTGGAGCTCATCAATGAGGAGGAGATTCGAGGCATCATGGCGATCATGAGCGGGACCTTCGACGGAATCACCGTCCCCGATGCCGGAGACCTCGACGTCGGCCACATGATGCAATCCTTCATAGGAGACGGCGCAGCCTTCAAGCTCAGAGGAAACCGCGCAAGAAGAAGAACGCCGCTGTACACGAAGATTCCCCTCGATGGAGAAGAAATGTTCGAAAGCGGGTACACAATCGACGACCTGCTCATCGGAAAGGTCGGCATCGTCGGGATATGCAAAGGGAAAATCACCCCGGCCCAGATGAAGAGCCCCCTCGATTACTTCCAACAGCCAGACGACCCGAAACGCACGCCGCAGAACGACATTGTTATATGCGGAAAGAACCCGTCACCCACCGCCATGACCGGCGGCGGCAATCGGGTAGAACAGGGCTATTACATAGACATCCTTGCTGTCATTCAGGCAGTGTCCTTCGAGGCTTGATAGGCAACGCCATGCGCAAACTCGTCACATACAACAAATCCCAGTATAAAGCCCTGATCGACCAGCTCGGAGACGGCGGCTTCAAGTTGATGTCGCTTCTCGAACTACACGGAAGCGACCAAATCTCTGAGCTCCTCTCCGAGAAAAAGCTCGTCGTGGACGTTTCATCACTTGTGGGGTTACTCTCGGGCGATCTTCAGCTGGCATCGAAATTCGAGCTCCTCGTCCACCAGCTACCCTTTGGCACCCTCTTCATCGGAGACGATAAAACCGTGAACGAAGGAGCATACCAATTGAGAACCATGTTCGACGACATTATAGAATGCGACATCGAGATCGATAAGGACGCCCAGAAGGACAAAAGAGTAAAGAGAACACTCGTATCCCTCGACGAACTCGAATTCAAACAGGTCCTCACCACCCTCGAAAGCGAGCTCATAGGCCAGATCGAATTCAAACGCTCCTTCGAATCCCGATCGCGCAGCTTCAGGCTCTTCAACGCGCTCGACGAGCAGCCGGTGTTCTCGTTGCTCCTTCTTGGCCCTTCGGGTGTCGGGAAAACAGAAGTCGCCAAGATTCTCTGCGAGGCAATCGCGCCATGCCAGCCCCTCCCTAAAGTCAATCTTGGGAACTACAGCAGCAAGGACTCTCTAAACTCCCTGATTGGCAGCCCGAGAGGATACATGGGAAGCGAAGAAGGCGAGCTGGGAAAGAAGATCGACTCGTCCGATGCCGGAATTCTCCTGGTGGATGAGTTCGAGAAAGCTGAACCCGCCGTCTGGAACTTCTTCCTCGATCTCCTCGAGACAGGATCGTTCACGGACTCCCAAGGGATGGAGCACGATCTCCGCGGGTTCATCATCGTATTCACGACAAACTGCCCCCTCGGGAAGATCAATGAAACTTTCCCGGCAGAACTCCTCTCCCGCTTCAATTTGATGAGCCACTTCTCCAAGCTAAGCGTAAGCGACAAAAAGTTCTTTGTCGAAAGATACGTATCCATGTTTGCCAAGAAGTACAGGGAGACTGCTCCCATTGGCTTGCCGACATTGCCGGACGACATCGCCGACAGGGCAATGATGGAAATCGACATTGAAGCGACCGAAAACATCCGGATCCTCAAGAACACAACAAGATCTTGGATCAGCGAATTCGTAGAGAAGGCCCGAAAGAGCAGTTCAATCGCGACGCAGCCCTCCATCATCAACACCCAAACATAACGAATATATGTTCTTATTGCATCGCATCTACATTACGAAATTCAGATTGCTTGAGATGTCTTGACGCAAGTTCAGATTCACTTCGGAGTATCATGCTGTCAATTTGAAGGATGCTACCTGCGCTTTTGAAGAATCGAAACGGAGGTTGTAAGCCGATTCTTCCTTTCACCGACTGGCAAAACGATTTACACCTAATTGTGGGAGTTGCCCACGCGATTTCTCTTTGCTCCTGCATCGATCTCGCTAAACTAATAAGTGCTGCCACCAGGGCATTTTCTGGTGCATATTCTATTGGCTCCCGCGAAGATCGGAGCGGGTATGTTTGCTGCCGAGTCCTACACCAGCCGTCATCACATTGCGATTGTTGCCATGGCCTGCCTATGCGTTTTGCTGGGCGGGCCTTCTTATGCCGCGGGCGCGGAGAGCCTCATCATCGCGGGCGCGACGTACTACGAGCCGGGCGTGTCGGGCCCCGGCTGGGCCTGGACCGATGCCGACCACCTGGAGCTTAACGGCTACGCGGGCGAGGCCATCGGCGCCGAGGGCGACCTGGTGCTGACGCTTGCCGGGCAAAACTCCGTGACGGAGTCGCATGCGCCCGATGCGGACATCACGCTGTGCGGCATGGAGGTGTGGGGCAACCTGACGCTTCGCGGCACCGGAGCCCTGACGGCGACGGGCTCGCAGTGCGGAATCCACGCCTCGCAGGCGCTCGTTGTGGACGGCTGCACCGTCGATGCCCGTGCGAACGGGGCCGATATTACGGACGAGGCGGTCGCCGGCGTGATCGCAGGCGACATGGCTGTGCGCGGCGGCGGACGCGTCGTTGCAGCGGGCGCCGGGTCCGGAGCGGGCATGCGCGCTTACGGTGTGTATCTGCAGGATGCGGGCCTTGGCGCTGGTCCGGCCGGCTGTCGGCTTTCCGTCGATGCCTCGTGGCTCGATGCGACCGGTGCCGACAGCGGCGTTGTGTGCACAGGCGGGTCGCTTGTGTCCGCGCGCTTTGTGGCGCCTGCTGGCGGGACCTTTGGTGCTTGTGGCGTGGTGGATGCTGCAGGCGCCGTGGCACCGCACGTGGTGGTTGAGCCCGATGTCGCCATGCCTCCGGCGGGGGAGACCGGTGGAGAAGGCGTGCCAGGCGGCGGGACGGGTGAGACTGTCGGTGATCCTGCTGCGGGGCAGCCCGGTGCGGAACCTGCGACGGACCCCACAGTGAAACCCGCAGCTGCGATGCCCAAGACAAACATAACGACCAAGACGACGGTGAGCAAGACCACAGTGCCTACGTCCTCCAAGCCTAAAGCCGCCACCGCGGCCACTGCGTTGCTCCCCAAGACCACCGACAACAACTGGATCGCCGCGTCCGTGGCGCTTTTCCTGCTGGGAACAGTGCTTCTGGGCATCGCATGTCGTTGTTGAGGTAGCTGCCATTTGGAAGAAAGGGACATCCACAAGAATAGCTATTTGCTTGTTTGTTTATAGGCGCCCAATTTTCGAAGGCAGAGGCCATACGGACGCGACCATGGGCTGAATCGTGACAACAAACTCGGAATAATATACGCTAGAACAGATTATCAATAAAGTGGGGCAGACCACAAGCAGCAATAAGGGCACCGGGACCTATGTAGGCTCCGGTGCCCAAGCACAATATCGGCAGTACACGGAGCTCCGCAATACGGCGATCATGGTCGGGCACAAGGCGAATTTAGATTCGCTGAGTTCATTTTTGGTGCGATCAGTATGGTCTAACCCCTCTTTTGCGTATATCCGGCTGATGCAGTCGAGGTCTACGTCCCATGCGTAGAATTGCTTGGTATATAGAATTGCAACACCATTAAGTATTGTAGGAGTTTCTTGTGAAGTGGAACGAATTGGCTGAATTAATATGCGCGTTTATCTCTTTATTTGTAACAGTCATCATTGGCAAGAAACAGTCTTGCCAGAGTAAGCGCATGGAAGAACTCGAGCGTCGCCAGGACGAAAGAGACGAACGCAGACACGCCGAAGGGAATAAGGCGCAGGCGATTGAGTTCATCTCGAAGCATTACGCAGACAGAGGCCTGATTCCGCTTTGCGCCGTTGCCGCCATGCACAATGATCTTTTCCATTATTCACGCAAGATGTATTGGGAATTCTGTTGTCTCGTGCCGGAGGTTCAGAATCTGATTCTTGAATTCTGCAATCTTGACTTGCGGGTCAGGGGAGAGGATGACCTGTTCGTCCGTTGCATCACCGCAGTCGAAGCCGCCCTCCGTGACCGCTTCCCAGAAGATGAATCTGTTCTTTATGATGATGGGAAATACGTGCTTCGCAGCCTGGAAAGGTATGCGGGGGAGAGACTGCCAGCACTTCGGGTTGACCTTCTTCCTGAGTGCTTGGACTCTTCGTTCCTGCCCCCTGATAGCTGTACCCTGGAGTACGATCATCTTATCCGTAAAGTCCTTTCCGAGGCCTTCGAGTCGAGGGACGCTTCCTTCACCCCTATTTCCCATCTAAAAAATGAGTATCAATTCGAATCGAGATCTGAGATAGAGGCCTGCCGATTCGCGTCGACCGTTGCATTCTACGCGGCAACCTACGGCTCTGGTGACGAGGCCAACAATAGGTACTACGGATGCCCAGGCGGTTTCGATGGCGAGAGAATCGAGACCATGGAAGACCTATTTCTCCTTACTGTCTTCCAGATATATACCAAGCTTCTGCTTCCGAACGAAGGGTAAGAAATAACACGAGGCATTCGTTATTTGACTCTGCCTAATTCTGCCACATTCATTTTTCGAAACCTCACTCATTTCCTTTATAACTTGGGTATACTTAAATCAGAAATTGGTCGTAGGGCGCGACCAACGGAATCAAAAGAAAGCCCACCGAGAAGATTTTGGTCGTAGGGCGCGACCAACGGAATCAAAAGAAAGCCCACTGAGAAGATGCCTTCAATCTCTTTGGGTTGGAGGCATTTTCTTTTTCGGAGGGTCTACATGAATTCTAAAATCGTCTTTTTGACAAACTCGTTCTACAAAGATCATCCAAACCCGCCGTTCAAAGAGATGGAACAAAAGCAAAATCGTCCTTACATCGTCTTTTTGGTCGAAATCGAGGGACATACGTGGGCCATACCTTTTCGCTCGCACATTCGCCATGGGCACGCATTCTTTACCGATCACGAAAATAAATGCGGGATTGATTATTCGAAAGCCGTTGTTGTAGACAAGCCAGAATATATAGATCAACAGGTGCGTCCACACTTGCGCCAGAACGAATATGAAGCTCTTCGCGGAAATGAATTCGCAGTTCAAAAGGGATTTGAAAAATATATCAAGCTTTACAAGCGGGCTGTTCAATCGGGACATCCGCGTTATCAGTCGCTTATCAAGTATTCGACGTTGCAGAATTATGATTTGTAGCCAAGTTGGAGCATAATGGATTCAGGCTCCGCCGTATGCTTAAATCATATTCACACGATAATTTGAGGAAGGGACGCTATGTGAAGGCCACAAAGCGTCCCTTCTTTCCCCGCTTGGCAGCCGGGGCCAGGCTCTCAGTGCGTCGAGCCTCGGCTGGGTCTGGACCGAAGCCGACCACCTGGAGCTTAACGGCTACGTCGCCCAAGACAAACATAACGATCAAGACTACGGTGACCAAGACTACGCTGCCCGCGTCCTCCAAGCAAAGAGCCGCCACTGCGACCGTAGCGACGATCCCCAAGCCCGCAGACAACAACTGGATAGCCGCTTCCTTAATGCTTTTCCTTCTTGGAACAGCGCTCCTGGCTGCCGTATAACGCTGCTAATTCCCCGTTTAGTGAGACCAGGGGAGAAGTGAATGCAGCCATTGCAGAAGTCTTTAGCCTTCTACTAAATCAAATTCTTAGAGATTGGTGCCGTATCAGCTATCGCTGCGACGGCACTATTATGTTCAGCTCGACTGCCTCTCGATCTATTACCGATGTTGAGCCTTATACCCCATCTGCCAGAGCGATAAGATAATTGCAATTCAAATACTGCCGTTTATAAAGCTCCATTTGGATCCAATTGCCTATATCACTGGAGTCATACTATGAGGAACTACTATCAAATCAAAACCGTCGCATCGGCCCCTCCAAGGAGGCTCATCCCGATCGGAAAAGTCATCAGCGCTACTGGTCTTGTATTGGTAATTGTCAGTCTCTTTTCCGCTCTGTCATCGAGTGCCAACATATATGGTTCGCTTTCTTTTCTTGCTCTTTGGCTTGTTCTTTTTTGTGGACGGGCTCCTTCTTGTTATTACAGCATCGAAGCAACAAGAAAAACTACTGGGGCTACGCCAATCGCTCCTAGAAGATGATCCTCAAATCGTCGCAAGCGCCGATGAGTTTATGGCTCAGCGAAAGTCCCTGACACAGCAAGGCGAAATTACTGGCATCTTCATTGTCCATAATGCAACCAAAGATCTGTACTACGTAGGCCAAAGCGCAAAAGCGATTGACCGGGCGGCCATACAGTTTCTCGGTAGGGGCAATTGCGATGTGTATGCCGACTACAAGTACGGCGACTCATTCAGCGTGCGCATTATCCCGCTGTCAGAAAGCGGCTACGAAAGTCTCAATGAGCTCAAACGCACAGCGATACAAGCGCTCGAGGCTGCTGGCGAGGAGCTATATTGAGGACGAATGTTAGGATAAATGAAATGGCAAGTTCAAATAACACAAGCAACAACGAGAAATTAACGCCGTCCGTCGAAGAAACGCTTCTTAACGAATCCGGCTCGATTGCCAGGGTCAAATCGTTCTCATGGATTTGGTTTATCAATAAGGAACGAATCCACGACATAGATCCCGTCCAATGCGGCAAATGATGTTCTTCTTCTCTCCATTCAAAACAGCCCTCATGGACGACATTGTCGGAACCGCAGTATTTGATGGCGTCGTCGTAGAAGCCAAATACTCGAATCCCGAAACGCTCATCGCGGCAGGATCGAAACAAGGTGTCTGTTGCTTTTACCTAAACGGCAACGATAGAGAAAGCCATAAGAGGATACTGAGCTATATGCTGGATAACGGGCTGGTCAGGAAGACAAAGAGCGGCAAGCTGTATAACATTTCGTTCAAATACGACTCTGAAACCTATGCGGGAAAGTACAAGGGGAGCGGCTTCTCCGGAAAGATTAAGCTCGCGGACTTTGTTGACCTGGAGACGGGGGAGTTTATTTAGGACAGCGGGCGGAGTGATGAACTCTGCTTATGCTCAAAGTTCATCACCAACCGCATGATCAACGCACAACGACGGTTTTCCATGTCAAAAAGACAGTGAAGCGTGAGATAGCTCAACTCTCAACAAAACAAATATTCAGCAGTTCAGGTCTTATGGGGATAATTCTATTCGCATTACGCTGCATCTAATCTGTTCTTTATACTCGGATGTAAACACTAAGGAGGCAAACATGCTTTGGAGCTATGTTCAGCTTGATGACGGTACTCAGTTTGCCTACTCAGAGACAAGAAATGACGGGACCGTTCGCGTAGCCGTCGAGCGTCCGGTTGACCTTGGCTTTGACCATGCAGAATGCTTCTTGCCTGCGGTTAATTGGTTCAATGTCGAAGGATTTTCTACTGACGATCTGGATTTTTTGACCGAGTTCGTTAGATCAAACGCCCCATTTATCTTCGAGCTTGCAGAACGGCAAAAAGCCGGACCGGCGGTTTCGGCGCTGGCCCCCTGACGTTCTGCTGTTAATCGCCCAATTGAGACATGATTTCACTTGATTACATATCATCCGCGGTATCCCGTGTGCTGGCTCAATGCGACGTCAGCGAAGCATATTTATTTGGCTCGTTTGCCCGAGGCGAGCAAACGCCCGATAGCGATATTGACTTGCGCCCAGCCTGCGGCAACACCATGACGTTCGGCACGCTGTACGAACTCTCCAATGAGCTCGAGAAGGTACTTAGACGATAGGTTGATATCGTCACCAACCCACCAGAGCACACGCGCCGCCCTTCCGCAAAAGTATCGAGCAAGATGAGGTGCGCATCTATTAAGTAACATGTGCGGGACGATGAGTTTGCGAATACCATCCTGTTACATGATCCTCCCGATGCACTCAACGTTGAGAGCCTAAAGGCCATCCGCGATGGGGATGCGTTAATAGCCATGGGAAAGCCCATCCGGTCTAACGCAAAAATAGCTCGCCACCCAATCGGAGGTTTACTTCGCGCTATACAGCTCTACGAGCAGATCCGACTTGACCTACGCCGTGCCTCGGTCTCTTCGGCATTGGCGCTCGCAAAGACCCTAAACTGCGCCATCGAAGACCCTGTCAGGCAACCGGTTACTCTGGAGTATGATTCGAAACCCTGTTCATCCGAAACAATCAATAGTAAGAGTATTGCTGCTTAACCTTCCTTTACGTACGTATTTAAATGAGACTATAATACGTATTAGAGACAGATTTTAAAGGAGGTTGCTATGGTTGCTGTGATAGACAAGAAACTCGTTTTCGGACGCGAACAGGTGCTGACTTCGACGCAGGCAAGCAAAAATTTTGGCGAAGCGAGACGTCGCGCTCGAAGAGAGCCGCAATTTGTCTCAGACAGGAACGATGGCATCGATACTGTTATCGTTGGCTTCGACGAGTTCGAAGCGATGGCGGTCGAACTCGAACAGCTTCGAGAGGAGCGCCTGCACGCTATAGCCGCTGCAAGGCTCGCGCAGGGCGACACTGATTCGAATCGCAAGGGCATTCCGTTCTCCGATACCGTGGGACGTGAGAGGTTCGAGGCCATGCTAGAAGCCGAGGCGACCGATCCCATTTCCGACGAGGAGCTATTCGAGTGAGTGTGGCTAGGTTTAAGGTTGAGTTTTACGACAAGACTGCCGAAAAAGAGTATCTGTCACTCGATGGCTCGGTTCGCGCTATGGTGGACAAAGGCATTGCGCGTCTTGCACTTCGGGCCGATGAAATTGGCAAGCCACTTTCGGGTCTTCTTGCAGGTTGTAGGGAACTTAAGTTTCGCACTGATGGCATTCGCGTAATTTATTGCATCCGCGATGGGCACGTCGAAGTAGTTCAAATCATCGCAATAGGTGCAAGGGACAAGGGCAAGGTTTTCGACCTGGCATCTAGACGCTTGGACAGCGATGATTGATTGCCTCAAGAATATCAATTTAGGTTGCATGGTCGAAATGCCCGGGTTAAACGCTCGGATTCAGTCAGCAGATGGACGGCGTGATGAAAACGTTAAATGCAACAACGCTGATGGCGGTCGGGCGCTGCTATACAACCGACGCCACGAGCGACTGGCCCGAGCCCAAAGACAACCAGTACTACGCCCGGATCCAAGACCTCGTATCCGGAAACCGCACGACCAGTGGGCTCGCCGAAGAGCTACGCCGCGGTTGCATTGCGGATATGGGCGACCCGTCGCACGTATAGACTCTAAGCATCCGCACGCCAGTTATTGAATGGATTGGACGCCACATGGAGATCCCCAACACCCTGTGCAGCAATGTATACGACTTTGCGTTTTGCCCCGAGCCCTGCTACGAACGCTTGGCCGACCTCGCCGATCCCGAGGACTGGGGCCCCGGCAACCGCATCCTCAAAAACTATCTGTCGTTTTCGTTTAGCCGCGCGGTGTTCCTGACCGAGCGCGACGTGGACCAGACTGCCCCGTCCAACTTGCCGCTGGTGTTCGACGACGACCGCTGCCTATTCAACACCGGCCTTTACACGCGCCGCTACGAGACCATCTACGGCCTGTTTGAGCCCAACACCAAGCCCGACGCGCGCCAGCGCTGGTTTTTGAAGGGCTTCTTTAAGGAGAGCGACCCCATGCTGGTCTCGTTTGAGTACCTGCCGTGCTGCGTGCGCTTTGCCGAGGACCCCTCCGAGCTGGTCTTTGACTACCGCCTGCCCATCCGCTCCAACATCGACCACATTCTGGGCGACGAGGAGAACCTGACGCGTATTCCCGCCAGCCTGATGGGGGAGGGTAACTCGCTGCTGCTGCGCCGTGCCTTTGAGGGCGCCGTCGTCGAGGCCGCCCGCCGCGCCGCCGCCAATTACACGCTCGCCGTGCCGCAGTTCTACGGCGGCCGGATCCAACTGCTGCTGCCGCTGTGCCTAACCGGCGACAAGCCCGAACTGGCGCTGACCATCCAGCGCGAGGACGGTTTCTACGCCGCACGCACCTGCCTCACGCTTGACATGGCCTACAACAACGCGCGACTCATTTGCCGCCCCGAGACTTCGTGGATAAAGCGGTAAATGGTGGTTGAGCTGCGGTTTTGTTGGTTACGGCGCTTGCCATGGCGCGGCCGATGCCCACGAATTTACAATCGAGGGCAAAAAGTTCTTGGTAAACAACGCGCGGCTATGATAGTATCTCTTTTGCCGAAAGGCGACGGGCGATTGGCTCAGGGGTAGAGCATATCCTTCACACGGATGGGGTCACAAGTTCGAATCTTGTATCGCCCACCATCTAAAGCACAGGTCAGAGGTGTTAAGCTTCTGACCTTTTTCTTTTTGACACCAAAATCGAAGCGAAGTTACCTAAGGCGTTATATGTTACGCAGTTCACCTTAGGTGTCGTCATTGCGCGTTTTGCAAAATGCGTCTGCGTTCATTCTTTGAATTCCGTGCGTTATCTATGTGCAATTGTGGAGACAGAGACCACTGGCGCACAGCTTGTACCAGCACATTCATGGCTCGATCAACCTTTCAATACATCCCATCCAATATTTGGTCAGCATTTGGTCAGCTTCCAGTACTTACCCGCATGATGCCCCGGTAGATAATCGGCCATGCCCGCAATCCGCACGGCCTACGGTCGAAACCAGGGGAGACCACATGGACGAGATCGTCTGCGCAAACACCGCATTCCGCTACTGGCGCTGCCCACCGCAGGTCCGCGACCTCTACCCAAGACTGCGAAGCCCAGAAGACGGCTGGCGAGCCCTATCTCAATCGCCCTTTGTAGTCGACGTCCTCAAGACCCCGATTATTACCACAACAGTGCCCGGTGGCGTTAACTACCATTCAGGATTACGGGCAACAATCCACTGTGATGATGCTTCGGGGGTGGATAGCACGCTGGAAACCGCGATGAGCTTTAGGGTTACCAATCCACTTGCGACGCTATTTACCATGGCGCGCTTTGTATCTCCAACCGATCTTGTCCTTGCCATGTACGAATTTTGCGGATGGTTCTCAGTCTTTGAGCCCACCGCAGCAGCAGAGGCGGAACTAGACACAGCCAATGACGCCGCCGAGAATGCAACCACCGAATCCCTCTTTGACCTTGATGAAAGCCAAGACGAACCACAATGGAAACGCGTTTATGCGCGCATAAAAGTCAAAGAACAAGTAAATACGAAGGGGCCCAACGGACAAAAGAAAACGAAGGAGGTCACAAGGCTAAAGGGCACTTCGCTCTGGATGAGGAAGCCGCTCATCGAATTACACGAGCTTCATGAGTATGCCAGTAAGATGAAAAGACGAAAGTGGGGTACGAAGTTTTACAACGCTGCTCAGCTGGTGACAGGTATAGCAGCTTCTCCGCTTGAAGTTGCAGGTATTTTATTGCTAACGCTTCCTCGATCTCGCGGCGGTGCCGGCTTTCGAAACGTTTATGTTAACGACCTTACGCCGCTTACCGCATCGGCGCAGAGCATTGCAGGGCAAAAAGTCTGCTACGGGGATATCGTGATCGTGAATCCAACCATAATGAAGGCAGGCATCGTGGAGATTCAGGGAGAGGTTATCCACGGATCAGGCGCCGTGCTCGACCACGATGCCAAACGCATGACGGCGCTGCAAAGTATGGGGTATGACGTCTTCCTGGTTACGCACGACATGCTTAACGATGCCGAGCAACTTGATGCGATCGTGCGAAGTCTTTGCTCGCGCTTGGAATTGCGCTATAGGTGTAAAACTAAGGCGCAAAAGACGACGGAAATGGAGTTACGAGCCAACGTACTGTGCAACTGGCTGGACATCGGTCGTTAGACGGGTGTCTTGCTCACTTCCGGGCGCCCTCGGTCGGCCGCCTGCGATGCCGCCGCCACGAAACCGGCCCATCTACTACGTTTAACCCCGACCC
>OLQI01000499.1_pt1 | contig 36306 bp, 37 predicted proteins | sample 1672171 | NCBI WGS metagenome assembly OLQI01 (sample SAMEA3136655, study PRJEB25190) | human gut metagenome
GCCTGAGACTAATGTGATTCTTGACGTATGTAACTTATATTGTTATAATTATTGTACTGCTTCTTATAAAAGAAGTTATTATTTACTACAGGAGAGCCAGGAATCTTTGATTTTTGGCTCTCCATTATTATGCAGCTGAAAATGATAAATATGAGTAAAGGAAAGGTGCCATTAATGGTACCTTCTGATTGACCATAAAAAAGAAAAATCGGTTGGGTTAATTCTTTAATATGTTAGTATTATCGGCACTTGTATGGTATACTATAAATGTAGTAAATAATAATTATTTTGAAGGAGGTAGTAAAATGAACTATCAAAAATTTGTAAACATTGTAAAGGATGAAGTTACTGAAAGGTTTCCGCAAAAGGAAGTGGAAGTAGTTACAGTAACGAAAAACAATCAGATTTCTAAGGTTGGATTGAGTTTCAGAAACAAGACTCGTAATGAAACGGTTGAAGTGGCTCCAACGATTTATCTGGAAGATTTGTATTACCACTATAAGAATGATATGATAGGTTTAAATGAAGTTGTAAATGAAATTTGTTCATATTATTCGGAAGCGCAAAAATGGGTTGATGAAAATGAATATGTAGGTATTAGGCTTGATGATTATGACAGCTTAAAAAACAGGATTGTTTGTTTCTTCGTGAATAAAGAAATGAATAAGGATACTTTGAAAGATATTCCATATATCCTATATCATGATTTAGCAATTATATTTAAAATTGCATTTGATGTCGAAAAAGGTGAAGTTACAACAACTTTGATTCGGAACGGACATTTGAATATGTGGGGAATTACATTGGAAGATATAGCGGCTATTGCGTTACAGAATACAGAGGAATTGTTTCCAGGAGTCTTACTGTCAATGAATGATGTGATTAAAGAGATGACTGGAGAAGATATAGAAGTCAATGATATGATGTATGTTTTGTCCAACCGCCAGAGAATGAACGGAGCAATTACCATATTATATTCAAAGTGCCTTGAAAAGATTGGAAACATATTAAAAGAAAACTTCTATCTCATACCTAGTAGTATACATGAAATGATACTCATAAAGGAATCTGGTGTAGAGAGCATTGAATATCTGAATGAAATGATTAAAGAAGTCAATGCATCCGCTGTAATACCAGAAGAGGTGTTGGCAGACAGGGCATATTATTATGATAGGAATACAGGAATTGTATCTGATTGCTAATTAGTAAAGAGAGTGCAAAGCACTCTCTTTTTTTGGCATACGAAAGAAAAAAGTAGGGCATCTCTCATGCCAAAAATTTAAAGAGCATAAAGAGAAACCGACTTCACGCATAGCGTGAGGCTAGGCAGTGCCTAGCGTTTCCGTGAATTCATTGAGTGTCTGGAATATATATTTAATTGCTATAATTATATACTAAAGATTGAATGAAATTAAAATATATGATACTATGATTGCAGTAGGAGGTGCAAGATGTCGGTAATTACTATAAGAAATATAGATGATGGTGTAAGCCAGTCATTGGTATCAATGGCAAAAAGGAAGGGTCTGAGTAGAGAAGAATTCCTGAGAAGGCAATTGGAGAGCATTGCAGTATCTGGAGAAATTAAAGAAACAGAAGAAAGGTATCGGAATCTTGTGGTTATGCTTATGAGCAAGCTTCAAGATATGGAAGATGTAATTGAAAGGAATAGTGTGTTGATGGAAGATGTGATGGAAGTGCTTCTGGATGTAAAAGGGGAATGAAATGAAAGCGTGTAAGAAAATATTTCAATTAACAGAAGAAGATCAGAAAAATTTAGAGATAATTAAAAATAGAAATCATATGTCAACGGATGTTGCAACTATCAGATATGCCTTGCAAAAGACTGCTGAAAATATAGAAGAAAGAGATAAAGAACAGCGGATAGTGGAAAATATTGTGAATTTACTGCTTGCAAGAAATTCAGATTATGAGCATATGATTCGCAGCTCTGTAAGGGAAACAGAGAAAAATACGAATATGTTACTGGATGCAATTAATACGATGCTATTCCAAGGCAAGATAGATACTTGTATCCCTGTCGAATCTATTATGTCACCTGTGTTGAGCACGTCTGAGGAACAGTATAAAGATAGGATTGCACATAAAAAACAGAGAAAAGATGACAAAAAAAGCAGATATTATATTTAGGTGCTATTTATGGCACCCTAAAAAATAGTAAATTGAAATCGGGGTGCTATTTATGGTACCCTGGCAATCGAGGAAAAAATGAAAGCAGGAATTGTACTGGTAAATAAGTATTGTAATGTAAATGATAAAAGATTTTCGGGGTACATAAGCTATATAGATCGTGATGAAGCCACAAGAAATGACAACATGGAAAAATTCAATCTGTATCAGGATTATATGGATAATCCTGAAAAGAGTACAGGAGTGTTTACAGAAGATAAAGATTTTATGTCTGTGCATGAAAAGCAGCAATTAAAAACAGTATTTCAAAAAGCACAGGAAAATGGCAGTCTGATGTGGCAGCCTGTAATATCTTTCGATAATGAATGGTTAGAAGAAAATGGATTATATGACAGTAAGACGGGAATACTGGATGAAGCAAAGATGAAAGAATTCACAAGAAAGAGTGTTAGAAAAATGTTGCATAATGAAAATCTGGATCATGCGATATGGAGTGCCAGTTTTCATTATAATACAGATAATATACATATTCATGTTGCTGTTGTAGAACCGATTCCTATGCGTGAGCAGAGAAGTTATACTGTCTATGATTATGTGCCGGATGCCGAAGGGGATTATATTAAAAGCATATATGGACCTTATCTGAAAGCTAGTTCCAGAAATCTAAAGTATTATACAAAAGATAATGCTAGATATAGAAGAGAAGAGCATTTAGATGCAAATGGAAAGCCGGTTAAAATAAATGGTTATGTTGGACCGTACAAACAGAGCAGCATAGAACTCTGTAAAAGTACATTTGTAAATGAAGTTTTGAATGAAAAAGAATACGGAATCAAAATTAATTCCATGATTCGTGATTCCATTGTACGGAGAAAAAGTGAAATAGAGTTTGCATCGGATCCGGATCTACAGAATAAGTTTATAGAATTATATCGAGAAATGCCAAGAAATGGAAACCGAGGACTATGGAAATATAATAGCAACATTATGGAGCCTTTCAGACCAAAGATTGACGAATTGTCCGATTTATATATAGAAAAGTATCATTCAGAAGAATATAAGGAATTGAAGAGAGTGCTGGATGAACGCAGTGAGAAATATCATAAGGCTTATGGAGATACGCAGCGAAATTATGCAGAGAATAGATTAAAAGATATGCATGTGAGGTTAGGAAATGCAATATTAAAGGAGATGCGACAATATGACGAAGAACAGGGAAAAATAGAACAGAAATTAGAGAATATAGATTTTCCCGAGAATGAAAATATGAATGGGAGGAAACCTATGACTGGTTACCATAATGCTGCCACAACAAAAAAACGTCCGCATGAGACAAATTCAAATTCACATACAGCTTCTCGTTCTGGTAAAAATCTGGTCGCAAAAGAAATTGCTAGAAATAATGCAAGGAATATGTATCGATTGGAAAAAGCAATTCGGGCGTTAAAAAGATCAATGGATCAAGAGTATGAAAAAGCAAGATCACGGAATCAGATAGAATATGAGGAAATAACAGATAAAAACAGGTAGGTGCCATTTATGGCACCCTGTTTTTTGATTCCAGTAGTAACTATAATTAATGTATGATAAAATAAAAAAACAAGAACTTTTTTTGGCTAAATGCTTTACATTTTCTAAAAGATATAGTATACTATAAATGTAGTAAATAAATATTCTTTTTTAGGAGGTACTTATGAAAGTATTAACATTTATGAATGCAAAAGGCGGTACAGGAAAGACTGCCAGCTGCAGCACAATAGCACACGCACTTACACAAAAAGAGAAAAGAGTTCTCATGATTGACCTGGATCCACAAAGTAACTCCAGCGCATTATACAGCGAGGTGGATTTCTTGAAAATATTTTTCCAAATCCTCAAGAATGAACCAAATCCTGATAAGCAATTGTCTGTTGAAGATATTCTGATAGATAGTCAGATGGATCCACATGAATGCATAAAACATACAGAATATCCAAATCTGGATATTATTCCTGCATTTCTTACATTAAGCGAGGTAGAAGAACGATTAAAAGCAGATACTAGAACCCCACAACAATTTAAGTTAAAAATGCAGCTTGCAAAAATAGAGGAAGAATATGACTATTGTGTGATTGATTGCGGGCCGTCTATTAGCCTGCTCAATATTAATGCACTTGCAGCATCTGATGAAGTATATGTCCCTGCCAGATGTGATGGGGGTTCGCTGATAGGGGTTGCAATTGCAATGAAACTGATTGAAACAGTACAGACATATAATCCAAAACTTCATGTGGGTGGAATTTTTCTTACACAGTTCATGGGTAATATGAACGTAGGTAAAGTGGCATTTGAACTTTTAGAAACATCATTCGGAGAAGATTTTTTGCCTATTACAATTGGCGTATCAAAAAATCTGATGGAAAACACATATGAGCAACGCCCACTATTATCCTTCGATAAAAAAAGTAAAGTGGCCAAGAATTATATGGAGTTAGTAGACTATATTATCGCGCCGAATCGCAAGAATTTTTTAGAAGAATACAGTAGAAAACATTTTAAATAAATTGACTGGAGAATGAGAAATTATGGGAAAATTTAATGTAAATAAAATCAAAGGTGCAGGAGAAGGTCTCCTGAATGAAATATCTAAAATGCAGAAAGTTAATGAAATGCAAATCATATATATTTTGCCTGACCAAATAGATAAAGCAGAAGAAAATGAGGGAATTTCAATAGATAGAATTGAGGAATTAGCAGATTCTATCGCTGATGTCGGTTTAATCAATGCATTGGTATTGCGACAAAAAGAGGATGGAAGATACCGTATAGTAGCGGGCGAAAGAAGATATACTGCAATTCTCAGTCTGATAGAAGACGGACGATGGGAAAAAGACCGACCAATTAAGTCTTCTCTCTTTGATCCGCAGCTTATTGATCTTCCACTGACTGAGGAAGAAAAAGAAGATTATGTACGTGCTACGGAAAATGCAGAGCAACGTAATAAAACTGATGGAGATAAGCTCCTTCAAATGAGAAAACTGATGAAAATTTATGAAAAGTTGAGAGAGAATGGAGCTATTAGCAATGTTAAGACAAGAACCTTATTAGCAGCAGATATGAAAATGGCACCATCTCATGCAGCGCAGTTTATGAAAGTTGATGCCAAGGGATCTGATGAACTTATTGATGCTGTTCTGGATAATCAGGTATCTGTTTCTGCAGCTTCTACGATTGCAGGGCTGCCACAAGAAGAACAGAAAGAAATTGTTGAAAAGGCATTACAAGAAAAGCAGGATGATAAGAAAATAACTCCAAAGGATCTTGAAAATGCACAGCAGAAAATTAAAGCAGCAGCTGGCTTAAATGAAAATATCAGCGAAGGAGCAGAAGATGGGGCACGTATTACGTCCAAGATTTTCCAGAATGATATTTCTGTTATTACAAAGACTCTGGAATCGGATGATATATTGTTAGATGAAAAACAATACTTGCACTATCTGAAAAATATAAAAGCATTGGAAAAAATATTCAAAAATGCTTAGAAAAAAGCAGGTGCCATAAATGGCACCCTGCTAAAAAGCGGTAACTGGTGGCATTCAACGAAAGGAAAGGAAGATGAAAAATGACAGTAAAAAACTTTTTGAAAATGCATGAGGGCGGTGTGGCTTGCGTATCAATTCAGCATATGCCATACGATTATGACAAGAACGGATATGCAAAGACCTACTTCGAGGAAGAAAATCAAGAGGATATCTTAGATTCTGAGATTTTTAAAAGCATATCAAATGTGCAAGTAGACCATTTCAACATCATTGGCGGTGGAATGTACAAAGTAGAACTTTGTATTTACCTGAAAGAATAATGGCACAAAAAAGATAGAGCCGCTAGAAAGTCTTGGCAACAAAAAGAAAGAAATGATAAGAGGTTAGTGATATGGAAAAGCAAAATTTAACATCGTTTTCTGTAAATAGATCCGTCCAGATATTGGAGCAGAAGATTTTAGAAGAGACTGGACTTTCAAAAGCTGCATTTCATAGAAAGGCGGTTGAGTATTTTTATAATTGTGAGGATCGGCATGTGCATCAAAGGCTTCTAATTACAAAAAGGACAGATCCGTTATACGTGAGAAGAGATGCCAAGGAGCAAGTCTATATATCAAAAAAAATGAGAGCGCATTTAAAAGAGATTGGGGCGTTACCTTATAATCAATGTTCGGATGGAACAGTATTTTTCCATGCACTTATGATATATTGCAACATTCAATATCCCATTGTTTGTGGCAATAAGACTTCTTAGAAATTGAGGTATTACCATGCAAGTATGCAAGCAGTTAGAACATATTTTTCGGATTTTAAACATGGATATATTTAAAGGCAGATTGCCAATTCCAATTTTCACAATATTTGTGATTGATAGAAAACATGAATGGTATTTTCAGGTTAGAAATCAAAAACAGTATGTGATTGCATTGAACCAGAAAGAACTGGAAAAATCGGAAGAGGAAATCATATGTAATATGCTACACTGCATGGTACATGAATATTGTAAGTTGTTTGGCATTCAGGAATCATCCCGTGAAGGAAGATATCATAACATTAAGTTTGGAGAGTGTGCAGAGGCTCATGGACTTATTGTAAAGAAAACGTCCGAAGAGGGATATATTACTATCGGAATTCAAGAAAGTGTAAAAAAATTGATTAGACAGAAATTTACGGATCTGCGCAAAAATATGGATATCGCTATAGAGATGGATTCAAAGACATTAACGATAAATACAAAGTCAGCATACACTACTATCTGGGAATGTCCTATTTGCCATGCAAAAGCAAAAGCATCCCACAACGCAAAACTATATTGTGGATATTGCATGGTAGCTATGAATCGAACTTAAAAGAATATATGAATCAGCTGCAAGGGAAATAATCAAAGTTCACAAGAATCACGGTATTAAATGCTGAAATGAGGGATGAGTTATGTTTCGGAAAAATAGATTTTACCTAATGAATAAAGATACAAAGGTTGCCATATTTGAAAGTACCAGGAATGAATTTAAAGAGGTTCAATTTCGGACGATTGAACAATATGGGAGATTGCCGATCGGAATAAATAACATTCAGACTTGGATTGAGAACAGGAAAGCACCAAAGCATAGGGCGCATATAGAAGAACTTTTAAGAAGTATCGGCTGCTATGATCTGGACGGATATATTCGCATTACTCATGCGCTTAATTTGAATGACACATTTTGGGTAAAGCCTGTTGACAGTGATTTGGAATGGAATAAAGTATCTTTGTTTCAGAATAAATTTGATGAAACAATTGCTCATATTGCCTTTGAGGGTGGGATGTATGGTGAGCAATTTACGACTACATCTCCTGAGTTTGGTACGGATGGAGCATTTGCAAAGTGCTGGATTCAGGATCAAGACAACCATATCTATTTATTAAAAAGAGGCAGTTCAGGAGCTAGAAATACAGGGTTGGAGCCATACAGTGAAATGTATACTTCGCAGCTTGCAGAAATCATTTGTCCGGAAAGTGTAAAATATGAAGTCGTACAATATAGGGGAAAATTAGCTTCAAAATGCCCTTTGTTCACAAGTGAAAAAGAGGGTTTTGCTCCAATATACCGATGTCTGGATGCAAACGCTGGCATAAAAGAAATGTTGGAATATTATGCGAGTGTGGGAAGCGAAGATGCATTCCGCAGGATGCTTGTATTGGATGCATTGAGTTTAAATACGGACAGGCATAAAGGAAATTTTGGAATTATATTTGATACAGATACTATGGAACCGATCCGTATGGCACCGGTCTTCGATAATAATCAGGCCTTGTTACCTTATGCGGAAGATGCAGATTTTAAAAAAGAAAATATAGACCGATATCTGGCAGAACGTCCGGTCAGAATTGGAAATGATTTTAATGAGGTGGCTCACAGTGTTCTTACCCCAGAAATTACATCTGATTTACAAAATCTAAAAGGCTTTAAATTTGATCAAGATACGAACTATGCTCTGCCGGCAGAAAGAATACAACATCTGGAGGAAATCATCAATATGCAGATTGATAATATATTGCATAATCGGCATCTGTATATGTCTGTAGATTTCAAAAAGCCAGGACTATATGCGGAGAAATACCGGGCAAAAGCGATAGAACAAAATAAGGGTATACAATTGCCAGGAAAAGATGAATTAGAATTATAAGGGCAGGTGAGATACATGAGTTATGAGGATATTGTTCAGATGTGGAAAGGTTTTCGTATCCAAGATTCTACACAATTAGGTGCTTATCTGGAGAATTTTTCAGTTTTATTTGCGTATCATTCTGGAAAGATAGAAAATGAAAATATCACTTACCACGATACGAGAGAAATCTTTGAAAATGGGCGCGTAATTAATTATACAGGTGATTTAAAAACATTGTATGAGATTGAAAACATGAAAAGTGCATATAAGTTGATGATGGAATGGTTTGATAGGGATGCAGACATTACACAGGAACGGATCAAAGAGATGCATTATGAACTAACGAAGGGAACTTATGATGAAAGAAGATGGTCATTAGGGGAACGTCCTGGAGAGTATAAGAAAAATGATATCTGGTGCATTGGTGAAAAAGAACTGGCAGCTCCAATTGAGGATATTGAACAGGAGATGGAAGAAGATATATCTCAGATCATGGAGATTACAGATCAGAGCAATATTTTAGTAGCGGCTGCATGGTGGCATATGCGATTCGAGGGGATTCATGCATTTGCAGATGGAAATGGACGTACCGGGCGTGCGATAATGAATTATTATCTGATCAAGAATGATTATCCACCAGTCATCATCTATCAAGATGATAAACAGATTTACTATGATGCTTTGGAGTATTTTGATGAAACAGGTGAGATACAGCCAATGGTAGATTTCCTGAAGGATCAGACTTGCAGGACCTGGGAGAAAACGCATTCTCGTTATCATAGAGAAGAAAGAAATTATACGGAAGAATGTCGCCAAAGGACGATGAAGATGCATAAGAATATGGAGTTTTTAGAAAATGGCGACTTAGAGTTATAAGGAACATTTGCAGGATGTTTGGTATTCAGGAATTTACTTTTATGAGACTGGAAAAAAAGATGAAATAAAAGATTTCATGTACGAAATATGTGTAGATGGAGAAAATCTGACAACGGATTTATCGGCGTCTCATGAAAAAAAGATAAATTATTCTGAAGAGTATTATAAAAAGAAATCGAAAGAATATGCAAGAAAAAATCATAATTTGGAGTTTCAAAAAGAGGATGGCTTAGAGCTGTAAGGGGGTTAATTTATGAAGAAAAAGATTATCAGTGCTATTATTGTCGCAGCATGTACGATTGGTATTACAGGGTTCTCTTGGAAGGAATATAATCGTTATGAACCGCTTCAGGAAGTGATGACGGTAGAACTTGGAGATGAAATAAGCAAGGATCCGAAGCTCTATCTTCATGCAAACGAAAAAGCCTTACAGGACACGGAAATGGACTTTTCCGGCGTGGAGCTGAACAAGGCGGGAAAATATAAGGTGACGGCAAAATATGGCAAAAAAACGGCAAATTTTGAGGTTGTGGTAGAGGATACCGTTGCACCGGAAGTAATCCTTGCCGTGGAAGATTATAAAGCAGTCGCAGGAAAGGAAATTAAAGCGACAGATCTGATTGAAAAGGTCGAAGATAAAGCTGGGATCAAAATAGTATCATTCCAGGAGAATCAAATAGAAAAAGAAACAGATAGTGAGAATCCTCTGGATAGCATCAATATTAAATATGAGACTCCGGGAGACTATACTGCCGTTGTAGAGGTTACCGATAATAGCGGAAATACGACCCAAAAAGAGATAAAAATAAAAGTCGTGGAAGATTATCTTGCACATGTCAGCGGTTTTCAGGATATTACGATAGAGCAGGGCGCAGCCGTTGACTGGATGAACGGGATTACGAAAGATGAAAAAGTTCTGGAAGTGACGCCAGATGCTTCTGGGGTGGATGTCAATACTCCAGGAGAATACGCATTAAAATATATCATCAAAGGCGATGATAAGGAAACAACCGTAGAAAAGACTGTGAAAGTAACGGTTGTCACGCCGGTACAGGCACAGTCCATGGCAGATGCAGGCAGCACAGTAAGAACGTCCCAGGGGACGAAGTCTAAATCAGCCCCTTCTTCATCTGGTTCTCGCAGCAGTGGATCAGGAAACCGCTCATCCGGAAGCAGCAGTTCCAGTGGAAGTGGTTCATCCGGAAGTGGATCGTCAGGAAGCAGTAATAATGGAAGTAATAATAACGGATGGACTCCGGGTCAGACATGGGAAGGGAATAAAACTGGTGAAGGATATATAGATGGAGAAAATGGTAATACCTATGAAGAGGGAACATGGAATCCTTATGGGAATTAAAAATTAGAGAGTATTGTCTCATATTCTTCTTAAATAATCAAGACTGAGAGAATGCTATAGCTTGCTCTGTGAAAATATCGCGTTGCAAGAAGATTAGGTTTATGGTACTATATTTGTAGGCAGATATTATATAGTGTCTTAATTGACGACGAAGAATCCCATGAAAGGGTGCTTTCATGGGATTCTTTTGATAAAGCCGACGCCGCACTTTCGTGACTTTAGTCGTGTGAGGCTTCACATACATCATAACTGCAGACGAAAGGATGATACATAAGGTGAATAGTGATATTGAAGATTACGGGTATGGACGGGTTTCGGCAAAAGATCAAAATGAAGCAAGGCAGATTAAAGCGCTATTAGAAGTTGGTGTTAAACGTGAAAACATATTTCTCGACAAACAATCGGGTGCAGATTTTAACCGTCCGCAATATAAACGTCTGCTGAAAAAATTAAAAAAAGGAGATATCTTATATATTAAAAGCATAGATCGCCTGGGAAGAAATTATGATGAAATACAGGTGCAATGGAAGCATCTGACCCATGATATACAAGTAGATATCGTTGTGTTAGATATGCCGCTTCTTGACACGAGGACAGAAAAGGATCTGACCGGAACGTTGATTTCAGACATTGTGCTGCAGCTCCTTTCTTATGTTGCGGAAACGGAAAGAAGATTCATCCGGCAGAGACAGCAGGAAGGAATCATGCTGGCCAAAGAAAAAGGGATCAAATTTGGTCGGTCATGCAAAACTGATCGGGAACATTTCGTGGCTCTGTATGAAGAAATGCAGAGAGGAAATATAACAAAAACAGAAATTTTAGAAGAACTTAATATTGCACCGTGTACATTTTATAGATACCGTAATCAGTGGATTGAGAAAAAGATAGATTAATTTTGTTATAAAAGCAAAAAAGGACGGTACAGCCGTCCTTTTTTTGTGATGTTGTTTTAATGTTCTAGGTTCTTGTATATGACTTGTACAAAAATATTGACAAGATACCACATATTGGATAAAATATATACAAGATGTTGTTGATAAAAGTTTTAACGGAACTTTTATCAACTGGAATATTTACTATTAGCAGTAGTAATATCCCGGAATATTTACCATATTTTCTCGACCCTAGTAAATATCTAATTGAATATTATCAAATTCTATATAGTATGTCAAGATATTGGATAATGAAATTGACAAGTTTTTTTAATATAAAAAGCAAAAATGGAAAAAATACTATATATAAAATATGTATAATATATATTAGATAAATATAGGGATATCTAAATAAGCAAGGTAAATGTTCCAAATAAATTAGTGGAGCATTTACCTTTTTTTGTTGGGTGCCATAAATAGCACCTGTGAATTTCGAGAGAAAGGAAGGGGGGGAAGTCAAATGCAGAAATTAAGTGTTATAGTATTGGAGAAAATGATTAAGGCAAATGTGACATCGAAAGAGATTGACTTTCTCCTGTATATCGCAAGGTTTCAGAATGAGTATGGAATCATTCAGGGAATCTATTATCGTGATATCATGGATTATATCCATGTATCGCACCAGACATTTTACGATTGCAAAAAATCATTGGAAGAAAAAGGGATTATTGAATGTGTCAAGAACAGCTATTATGATTGGGATATTGTTATTCTTGATAATAATTTCAAGGGAAAAGAGAATTATGGCCGTGGATATGTGAGCCTACATAATGATATGGTAAGAAGCATAGAGTTTATGGAATTGAAGGCTGGTGCAAAATTAATGGCACTATGGCTTATGAGAGAGTGGCAGATCTATCGGAAGAAGACGGGATCTAATTCTTATCAGATCAACAAACAAACATTGCTGAAGAAGTTTACAGAATTAATGCATATCAGTTCTAGAGTCATTCGCAGATATCTGGGTATGCTGACCCCTTGGATCAGTATATATCTGGAAAAAGGTGAAAAGTATTATATTACATTCCAGAAAAATGCTGTGATTGCACCAGGAAGTGATTCTGAGAATGGCGAATTGCGAGAACATGATATTCGTGTAGGTTGCCGGCGAAATCGGATTAAAGACATTGGAAATAGAGAGAAGAAAGACCTGATAACAGTTCTTACACAGCACAATAAGCAGATAGAAAAGTTATTTGATTTTAGTCTTTCGGATATTATACATAAGAGCTTGGAGATTATTAATCAGGCCGTGAAAGATAAGCACAGGTGGAAACGCCTTGTGAATGTACCTTTGATTCACAAGGTATTAATTCAGGAATTAGGTTAATAAGAATTTTTAAAGACTTAGGGATGCAGCTAAGTCTATTTGACGTTCTTGCAATGAATAAAAATGAATTTCTTCTCTGAAAGTTTCAAGAATTATCAGAGAATTACAAGAAAAAAGTCAGGAGAATCGAGATCGACTTTTTTTTTTGCGCTTATGGAAGAAAAAGTATTCAAGTTTTGAGGCATTTTTTTAAAATGATATTCAAGTTTTAAACGGTGATATATTGTAGCATTCAAATAATAAGGATATTTTCATGGTTAATCATTCAAGTTCTGTTCACCGCTAAAATCTTGAAACCCCAGGAAATATAAGGAATACAGCAATATTTAAAACGCTAGTAAATTCTTTCTTTATTTAATTAATTCTTATATATATTCATATCTTATCTCATTTGTAAATCTAAAAACTCCAAATAACATGCTTCGCATGTAAGCAAGTCATTACAACGAAAAACATTCCAGAAATAACAATATTACAACGGAAGTATAAGCAACTAAAAAAAAGAAAATATGATTGCCAGCGAATCTATATTTCCCTTGTCAAAGCGTCAATTGAATGTTATATTATAGTTGTATTGAAAAGTGGTTGCGTAAAGTACACTTTTCGATATTTTTTTTTGGGCAATTTTTTTTATTAAAGTTACTTTCATTTTTTCTATTTTTTCCTAAATTCTCCCCTAAAATCCTGACTCTCCTTTCTATTATATGATTGTATCGAAAAGTGTACTTTCTGAGAAAGGAGAAAAAATGAAAAAAAAGACAAAACAAAGAATTTCAGCGTGGGCGGCTGGATTGCTGAGTGTAATGTTAGCATTACAGCCATTAGAGATATTTGCTGAAGATAATCAGGAACAGACGCCTGTTTCTTACCAGCTCACAATTACAAAACCAGATCATGGAATGATATCTGTAGAGTCTCTAAACGATGATGATATTGTTTCAAATGAAGAAGGGAAGATTGCTTATTCTGTAAATGCTGGCGAGGAAGTAAAGCTTATGATTTCTGCAGACGAAGGATATACTGTTTCATCCATCGAAATAAAAGATGAACAACAGAATGATATTGCTGCGGAGGTTACTGAAAATGGAGCGGTATATGCATTTGATATGCCAGAAAAAAATGTATATGTAAACAGTAGTATGGAAGCTATAGCTACAGAACCTAGCGAGCCTTCAAACGAAGATCAGGAGAATTCCTCAGAACAAGAGGAAGAAAAGAAAAATGTAGTACCTGATCCGGATACAGGGAATGTAAATGAACCGATCGAAGAAGATAAGAATTCTAGTGTAGATCTGGAAGAAACTGAGGAAGTAAAAGAAGTAGATGCCAGTACTGAGAATTCTATATTAGGTGCAAATCTTTTGAATGCCGCGTTATTTGCTTCACCAAGAGCAGCAGCGACTATTACATATCTTGGCCCGGTTGCTTATAAAGGAGTAACGGTCGGAAAATTCCTTGTGAATGGAAGTCTTGCCTTTTGTATGGAGCATCAGAAGACATCACCACCGACAGGAACTTCCTTTTCTGAGCAGATATACAATGATGCTAATATTAGGAAAGTCCTGTATTACGGCTATGGTGGACCGAAGCAATGGCCTGGATTTTCTGGAGATGAGGCACAGGGAATTGTAGTTACTACAAATGCATTGTCTTATTTTTATAGCGGCCCGGGATCATTGAATGGAAATCCATTTTTAGCTGATAACTGGCTGGCTCCGTTAGGAGACTTTTTGAGATTTGTTCAGTCTGCTCCAGATGTTGGACCATCTGACATCTCCTTGTCTAAGACATATACAGAAAGTTATCTGAGTGATGATAAGACTTACCAGAGAACAGAAAATATAACATTAAATGCTAATGCTGGAAACAGTATTACTATTCCATTGCCAGCAGACGTAACATTAGTCAATGTAACGACCGGGGCACAGGGAACCGGAAATGTGTCAATCAAAGGGGGAGACACCTTCTATCTGAAAGCACCGTTAAAGATGAATGGGACATGGAATTCCGGAAACCTGTATGGATCTATGGGAAAATTCCAGTCTGTGCTATGTGTTACTGGATCATCTGCATTGCAGAATTTGGGACAGGGAAGATACGCAATAGATCCAAATAACTATGTAAACCTATCTGTCAAATGGGTACAGATGGGAGACATCAAGATTACAAAATTCCTGGGATCTGATGATGAATTAAAGGCTCCGGCTACCGGCGCAGAATTTACCCTGACGCATAAGGAGACTGGAGAACAGGTTGTAATTACAGTAGATGATACCGGCACTGCAACAACAGAAGATAAGGATAAATACCCAATCGGACGTCTGATCGGAGGGGACTGGCTGGTTGAGGAAACAAAGACGCCAGAAGGGTTTAAAACGATCGACCCATTTACTGTTACAGTATACGGACAGGGACAGGTATTTGCCTATATAGCAGAAGATAAAGAGATCTATGCAGCCATTCGAGTTGTGAAAGCCGATGAAAGCACAGGAAATGTGATCGCTGAATCAAGAGCAACATTTAAGATTGTTGATGAAGATGGAAATGACATGGAATTTACAGACTACAGTCCATCTAAGGTCACATTTACAGAGTTTACAACAGATGAAAACGGTCAATTTACTTTGCCAGAAAGATTACCATATGGAAAATATAAACTTGTAGAAGTACAGGCCCCGACAGGATACCTGTTATGTGATCCTATAGAGTTTACGGTAGATGAAATGCATGATTGGGAGACCCCGGTTGTTCTGACAGCAGAAGATGAAAATGTCAAGGGCAAACTGCAGCTTACTAAGACGGATGAGGAAACCGGAGAGCCGGTTAAGGGAGTTGAATTTGAAATCATAGCTGCGGAAGATATTGTAACAGGAGATGGCACATTAAGAGCATCTAAAGGAGATGTGGTAGATACTGTTGCCACAGATAAGGATGGAAAGGCTGAAAGTAAAGAATTATTCCTTGGAAAATACGTTGCAAAAGAAGTAAAAACCTTGCCGGGTTATGTTTTAAGTCAGGAAGAACATCCTTTTGAACTGGTTTATAAAGATCAGAATACAGAATTAGTATATGGAAGTCTTGATGTAAAGAATAAGCCTACAACAATTGTGATAACGAAAAAAGCACAGGGAAAAGATAGAGTTCTAGAGGGGGTAAAATACAACCTCTGGAATGAAGGAATGGAATCTGAGATCGATCCTGAATTTACTTTCAAAGAAATTTACACCACCGATGAAAATGGACAGATCAAATTACAGTACCTTGCGCCGGGAAATTACAAGATACAGGAAAAGGAAACTATTCCGGGGTATGTGCTTGATGATACTGTATATAAATTCACTGTAGATGAGAATGGAATGATTGTGTTAGCCGATGCTGAAGAACCAGCAGAAGAAGGAAATCTTACATTAGAAAATGATTTCACAAAAGTATCGATATCCAAACAGGATGCAACGACTGGAAAAGAACTTCCGGGAGCTGAATTGGAATTGACAAATAAAGATACTGGAAAATTAGTAGAAAAATGGACATCTGGAGAAGAACCGCATTATATCGAGGAACTTCCGGAAGGAAATTACGTACTGAAAGAAGCAATTGCACCAGAGGGATATAAAGTGTCTCAAGATGTGGAATTTAAGGTTGCAAGTACCGGAGAAGTACAGAAGGTAGTCATGAAAGATGAAGTCAAGGATGGAACAATTAGGACATCTATGCCAAATAATTTCAGAAGTGGCTCATCTACAAGAGGATCTACCAGTGGAAGAGTGAAAACGGGCGATGCAGTTCCAATCATTGCATTAGTTTTTGTTATGATAATTGCTGCTGGTGTTGTTGTCAGAATGATCTGGAAAAGAAAAAGGGGTGGCAGTGAAAACAATGCATAAAAGAAACCGCATATTTTCTTTTTTCTTGGTAGTGGTTCTCCTATTATGTGGCATTACTGTAGAAGCAAAAGAAAGTACAAAAACGAATAAAGGCAGCATTGTAAAAGAGATTACATTTTCTACAGATGATAAAGTGGAAACTCTGGAGAAGCAAAAAAATGATTATTTTCCAGAAACAATTAAAGTAGATGGTAAACAGTATCGTTTAAAAACCGTGGACTATAAAGTGCTTGATAAGACGCCTATTTCTATTGAAAAAGAAGTACAAAAAGTAGTAGACAGTGACTTTATACCGGCTGGAACAGAATACCAGCCGGAGGACGCCATAGAAGATAATGGAGTTACTTATAAGCTTGATAAGGTTGAAACAGAAGAAAAGACAGCAGATGATACTTACATACAGACAGTAACAGGTTATACGGATTATGACCATGCTGTTTCAAGAAGTGATGTCCCGGCCACTAAGAATATTACGGCAACAAATCAGAGAACAGGTCAGCAAGAAACAGTGACTTGTAACTTAAGCAGCATTGATCAGATTGGATCTTCCGGTTGGGAAGATACTTATATAGATATTGTATTTGAATCTTATGATGCACAGATATTTCATTGGAATGGGATAACGGTAACGAAGGACGTTTCAAGTCCATTAGCAGGATATGAAAATAATCTGCTGGCATCAGTAGGGGCTGATAGTAGCAATTATCAAGTGTTAAGGACGTATTGGACTGGAGATGCTTATAGGGATAGCAATGGCGTTTTATGTAGAAACGCCAGAGCTGACGTACAGCGAAAGGTAGATTATTATCGTGCGAATTATTCAGGGCAGATCCAGCAGCCAGAGACACCAGGACATTTGTATCATTCTACTTATACTGGAACAGAAAAGATAACCAGCGAGGATAAATATAGCTATACTATTAAGGCTGCTGCGGAATATGAAGAAATTAATAATCTGCTTGTATATGCTTTATCGGGAGTCAGTATTTTATTACTAATCATCATTGTAATTTTGATTCTGTATATAGTATCAAAGTCAAAAGAAAAAGAGGAACCAAAAGTACAGTATATAGAAAAGGAAAATAAAGGGGGAAAAGTCAAATGCAGCAATTAATGCAGGGATTATATAACATAGTGACTAAGATACAGCCTGCCACATATTTGTTAGTAGCTATAGCACTTGTAGTATGTGGTGTAATGTTTATCATACCTTCAGAGAAGTCAAAAGAAAAAGCGAAAGCTGCAATTCCGTGGGTTGCAATTGGTTGTGGAATTATTATAGGAGCAATGAGTTTAGCACAAGAAATCAGTAGTACATTTGTATTTTAATAAGGTGGGTGCTATTTGTAGCACCCATTAATTGTAATAAGGAAAGGCGGAGTCGATGAACAAGAAAAAAGGTGTAAAAGATGTCGTGATCCGGCCAGCCAAAGATAAAAGTAAGACAATGCGATTAAACCATTTTTTATCTAATAAATATATGGTTACTGTTATTGTCATTGTTATAGATGTGGTTTTCTTTTTCTTGATGAACTATATCCTGAATACATTCTATGCAATACCTGAATGGCTGAGAGATTTAGAAAATCCATCTAAATATATGGGGATTAATAATATATTGCCACGATTTGGAATGGGTTCTTCTGTATATAGGACACTAAAAATTTTAGCTTATGCATTTATTGTTCTGTATGATTTTGTCTTGATATATCGGATAAGGACTTCTTTTGCAGAAGAAAACTTCAATGTTGGCCAAAAAGGAATTTCAAGATGGACAACGCTGGAGGAAATAAAGAAAGAATATATAGAAATTCCGGAAAAAGATAAAAGATACCCTGGAAAGCCTGGCATATTGATATCACGGAATGAAAATAAAATCTATATTGATGATAGCGCAGTAAACAATCTGATTATAGGTACTGCAAGGTCTGGAAAAGGAGAAATGTTCGTATTTCCATCCATAGATATTTATTCGAGAGCAGAGATACAGCCTTCTATGATTATCTGTGATCCAAAAGTAGAATTGTATCGTTCTTCCAAGGAAACACTGGAAGAGCGAGGGTATGAAGTATATCTTCTGAATCTGGATGATCCGCTTCATTCGATGGGATTTAATCCGTTGACAGAAATCATTGAGACGTATAAGAAAAAGGATTACGCCACAGCAGAACTTTTAGCCCAGTCATTTGCTTATTCTGTATTTAACCCGGACGAGTCTACCGGAGACAGCCAGTTTTTTGACACCACATCCGCAGCATTGCTTACGGCTCTGATCATTGCACATATTGAAGATTGTCTGCAGGAAAATAAAAAGAATGAAAAGCGGCTGCATGTATGGAAGCAGAAGAGGAAAGCATTTGATGACTTGGAACAAAGGAATAAAGAAGAAGCTGAAATAGCAAGAAAAAATTACAAGATATATAAACAGCAGGGCGTAGATGTAGTCCTCAGTGAGCAGGTGGAATATCTTCCGCCGGAAGAAAAGATCGGCCCGTTTAAGGATTATGAAAAGGATATTAATATGTACAGTATTATCAATACGTTTACCGAGCTTGGCCGACAGAAAATACCCAATACGCCTAATTTATCCATGCTGGATCTGTACTTTTCGGAACGTCCGCCGCTTGACAGGGCAAAATTAAAATATGCATCCATAGAAATGGCCGGAGATCGGACGAAAGGAAGCGTATATGCAAACATGATGGCCAAAATGACGATCTTTACCTATGAGAATATCGCTAAAATGACGGCTGAAAGCAGCATTCAATTGAAAGATATTGGATTTGGAGAAAAACCAATAGCTGTATTTTTAGGTATCCCCGATTATGACAGATCTACACATTTCCTTGCCAGCGTGTTTATCAGGCAGGTATATTTTGTCCTGGCAAAAATGTGCAGTAAAACAAGCAGATGCGACAGGCCGGTCAAATTTATCTGTGATGAATTTGGAAATATTCCGGCAATTGAAGCAATGGCAAATATTATTACGGTATGTCTTGGAAGAAATATCAGCTTTGATCTATATATCCAGTCATATTCACAGCTCACGAATCTATATGGAGATGATGCTGAGACGATTATAGGAAACTGTGGTAATGAAATTTACATTTTAACAAAAGATGAAAATACTGCGGATAGATTTTCAAAACTGATAGGGAATGAAACCATTACGGATCTTCAGCGGACAGGAAATAAACTGTCAACATCAAAGACACTAACAGAATCCAATATAGAAAAGCCGCTGCTGAACGTGAATCAATTAATCACATTAGAAAAAGGTTCCTGTGTGGTAATCCGTGGAATGAAGAGACAGGATCTGCAGGGCAATAAAATCATTCCGAGGCCAATTTATAACTGTAAGAAATTTAAAACCGAGTTTAAATTCCGTTATACATATCTGCAGGACACGTTTCCTGATCCGGACAGGATTATTCTCTCTGAAGTAAATACAGAGGATAGAAGTTATATTGATCAGACTAAAAGGGTATGGGATTATGATAAAACTTTCAGGCAGTTTAATGAGGCTGAAAATGTAAGAGAAGAAGATTTCGTGAAAAAACTAAAGCATATGAATGGAAAATATTACAGTGCTTTAAAACAATCATTGAAGAAGATTTTTGGAGATGATTATGAAGAAAAGTATGGAATTGATGAAGAAATGCCGATAGAGGATTTTAAAATTTTCATTCAGGATTCCCGGATCAAGGAAAATGACAAAAAAGCAATATTGACAGTAATACAGAGTGAGAGGTGGTCCACGGATGGATAGAAAAAGGTTTTTTAGAAAGGGCATAGGTTTGCTTCTTATGCTTCCGTTTTGCTTCTTCTTGACCGAGAATGTCTATGCAGTCAGTGACGATGAAATTATTGCGGTTCTTGAAAATAATAAAGATTTTTTTGTTACAAATTCCATAAGCTCTGATGTTTTCCGGTGGTTAGGATGGAACTTAGTGAAATTGCTAAACAAACTGGCCGGTGTTGGCGAAAACCTTTATAAAAAGGCTTTTGAATTGCTGACATTTTCCACAGGAACATCATTTGAAGAATGGCTGGATACTTTTGAACCTCTTTTTATCGGCCTTTTGGCTGTGTCATTAGTTGTTTTGGGAATTATATTGATTTTTAATCATGAAAAGAAACCTAATATTATGAACAATATCTGCATGATGATCGCTGTTATAACATGCTCATTTATGATTATGAGCCAGCTTAATGAAATTATAAAAACCGGAGTAAACGTGATCGTTGATGCCTCGCCATCCCTATCGGCTATTAATGACAGCTTCTATGATCTGTATTATATAGATGTAAAAAAAGGCGGTCTGGATCATATGAGAGAAAGCAATTATGGAAGTTATCATTATGATCAGCTGACAGATAAAGAAATGGAGTTAATCGATATTAATGAGGTCTTAAACCCCAACAAAGACGGACTTACGGATACAGGAAGTGAAATATTAAATAAACGGCTGGATGTCGTTTCCAAATCTTCTGATGCTGGGAAAAATCAGTTAGCAGAGGTATATAACGGATTTGGATGGAATTCACAGGATGATAGTGACTGGTTCAATGAATTCTATTATCGCTATAAGGTGGATTACCTGTCAGCCTGCATTGCATTGATAGCCTATATTATCGTGTATTTTTCCATGGCCTATAAGGTTGTCCGAATTATATTTGAATTGGCAGCAAACCGGGTATTAGCGCTATTATATTCAGCAGATCTGACAGGCGGACAAAAAACAATGAAGATTCTTACATCAATCAAAGACAGTTATATTGTCATGTTATTCAGTGTAATTATGATAAAACTGTTTACGATGATGAATACTTACATAAGCAGTAAATTTCCTAATGATGCCTTGGTAAGAAACTTGTTTATATTATTTATTGCCTTTGCGGTATGTGATGGCCCGAATATTATAGAAAAATTAACTGGAATTGATGCAGGCTTAAAATCCGGCGTGGGAAAACTGATAGCCGGATATCATCTGGCCAGAGGGGCAGCGTCTACGGCTGCAATGCCGGGACGATTAGCATATCAACATCATATGCAGAACAAGATGCAGCGAGGAATTACGGATGGTATAGCAGCGCAACTACAGTCTGGTACATTTGGTACAAAGTCCGGAGAAACGAAATCCGGAGCAACGGATCCTGCAGACAAAGGTTATAAAGATAAGAAACCTTCAGAGACAGATGATATGCCAAAACACGCTAATAAAAATGGATCTCCAAATGATATAAAAGATGGAAAGACAGCAGATGCCAATAATATAAGTAATGATGTTAATAGTGATACAAGAGGAGGCTTGTATGAAGGTGGACAAGAAGACAGTAATCTTGAATCAGAAATAGGTGATAACAAGGATAATGCGCTGAATGGCTTTGATCCGGAGCAAGGAAACCTTAATTCTGCAAATGATATGCAGCGCATGGAAAAAGATTTGAATAATGATGAACGTACAGTAGATAGTGTGATAGGAGATAGGCAGGTAAATTATAAAGGTGGAAAACAAATAAATATGCCTGGGACCTCTAATAGTAACCATGCTGATTCTTCAAAAACAAATACATCGGGAGAAAGTAAAGCAAAAAGGGATGTGATTTTCTCTGATAAATAAAAGGGTGCCATTTATGGCACCTAATGAAAGGGGTGTAAATTATGGGAAATAGTTCATGGCGTGTTACGGAAGAAATAAAATCACAGACCAAAGTATTTATGGGATTATATATCTTTGATTTCTTCTTCCTGATTGTGTACATAGGATTGACTTATTTGCTCAGAAATTTTGTACATCAAGATTTAAGAATAGCGTATTATATCTTTTCGGCTATCATGGCAATCTTCCTGACATTGCCAAGTCCGTTTAATAAAAAGAGAAGAAATTATCAGAGTATTTTTATCTTGCTGAAAAGAGATAACATCGTATATAAACCAATTGTAATAAAGGGAGAAGGTGCTGGTCATGACCATGATAATCATTAGCAGCATTGTGTTTATAGGAAGCCTGATTGCACTAATCATTATGATAATCAGAATTGTAAAAAAGAGAAAAAATTCTCAGAAAGGCGATGAAAAAAACAATACAATTGATAAGGCAGAAAAAGAGATTCTTCCTGAGTTTTATTATGATAGACTGAATGAATGTTTTGTAAATGAAAAGGAAAATCTTATTTTTGATATTATTAAAATTTGTTCAAAAGATCTTGTGAATTCTTCAGATGATGAAATAGACTATGATCAATATCGGTATACAAAATTATATAAAATCTATTCCGAGGATCTGAAAATTATATGTATGAATTTTCCATGCAACACACAGAAGCAACAGTCCTATTTGAAGAAAAAAATTGAGAAAACCAATAACGCAAAAATGAAACATTGGCTGCAGAGACGGCTCGATGAATTGGAATGGCTCGAAAAAAACAGGACAACAAGAGAGTATTATTACATGATATTTTCAAAGAATCTGGAAGAACATCTTTCTAATAAAAATAATATTTTCAGTGCATTGCAATCTGGCCGGAATGGATTATGTGAAACAATATCTGAAGAAGAAAAAATACAGATATTGTATAAGCTGCATAATAAAAGTTCTTTGATATCTTCTTAAAGGCAGGTGAACTATAGATGGAAAAAAAGGAAAAAGAAAAGACTACAAAAAAATGCGATCTAAAATTGCTTGCAAAGATACAACCGCAAGGGGGGATTACATTTCGTGATGAATCTGTAATCAAGACCGGTACAGGATATGAGGCGTGCCTAATGGTATATGAATATCCAAAGGAAGTTAATAAGCATTGGATGTCAAATCTATGCAATATTGCCAATACAGTAGCACTTGTAGATGTATCTACTTATGATACGATCGAGGCAAAAAAGAACTTAAACAAATCTATGAAGGAACAGAATCTACGGTATCAGACAGCAGCAGATTATCAGGAACGTTATGACTCTCAGCGGAAATTTGCGGAAATGCAGCAGTTGATGATGGAAATAGATAGCATGGGAGAAGTTGTTAAGGGTATACAGGCAAGGCTCTTTGTGTCAGATCGGGAGAGAACAAAGCTGGAAGAAAAAGTTGCTAAGATCATGGCAACATTAGAGTCTAATGGTTATAAGACTGCAGTATTTCTTAATGAAAATCGTTCACAGTGGCTCTCTATGTTGCAGCCATATCGTGAACAACAGAAAAATCCATATTCTATTGAAGGACAACCTCTTGTATCGGAGGCAGTAGCCGGAGGATATCCATTTCATTTTTCAAAGTTGGAAGATCCAACCGGAACATTTTTAGGAACAACAAGCTGTGGAGGAAATGTACTTTTCGACGAGTTTACGAAAACAAAAACCAGAAGATATTATAATTCCTTGGTTGTTGGAACGATGGGAAGTGGGAAATCTACGCTCCTGAAGAAGAGATTTGTAGACCGTGCAATTAGGGGTGATTATGTCCGGGTATTTGATGTGACAGGAGAGTTTTCTACTTTAACCGATGAGTTTGGCGGCAAGATTATAAAAATGGATGGCAGTAATGGTATGCTCAACCCTCTGGAAATTCTGAAAGCAGGAGAGAATGAAAATGTAAATTTTGCGCGCCATATGTCAAAAATCTCTACAGAATACCGTTTTTTAAGAGGTTTAAAGCCGGGAGAAGAAAATGAAGAAGTAACAGAATTTCAACATATTATGCGTGAAATATATGAATCCTACAGGCTGACTCCAGAAACAATAGAAAATGGTGAACATATAACAGGATTGCCGGCAGACAAATATCCCAGATTTTCAGATGTACTACAATATATCAGGACTAAAATAAATCTGATTGAAAAAGAAAACTATAATGATCTGGAAAAAGAGATTGCAAAGCAGGAATTACTTACATTAGAAAAAATACGGAAGATTATCGAAAATATTGTTAATACATATGGCTTTATTTTTGATGGATATACTTCTATGGATAATATTCTCGATGAGCAGATTGTAACCTTCGATATTTCCGAAGTAAAAGAAATGGCTCCAGAAATTTTCGATGCAATTATTTTTAATACAGTATCTCTCTGTTGGGATAACTGCGTTACAAATGGAACCATCATGAAAGATAAATATGATAAGGGAGCGATAAAATTTGAGGATGTTGTAAGATTTTTGATCATTATTGATGAAAGCCACAGGTGGATCAATGCACAGAAATTACAGGCAGTCCAGATGATCACAGTATATTTGAGGGAAGCAAGAAAATTCTTTGGCGGAATTATGATGGCAAGCCAATCTATCCGAGATTATGTGCCGGAGGGAAGTGCGGATGCAGCAATCAATCAGATCAAATCCATTTTTGAACTGACACAGTATAAATTCATCTTCCAGCAGGACAGCAATACATTAAGCCTGATTGATAAGGTGTTTGCGCATGTACTCACATCATCTCAAAGAAACCAGATCCCTAATCTGGAACAGGGCCAGAACATTCTCTGCATTTCTTCGCAGAGCAACCTGGCATTCACAGTCCATCTTACGAAAGACGAAGAACGGATATTTGCCGGAGGTGCTTAATTCGATAGATGAAACACAATATTAAGAAAATAGGGATATCCATGATATTAATTGGTGCCATTCTAATCACATCGGTAATAGGCGGAGTCATAGACAATTATGAAAATATGGTAAAGCTCCTGATGCGGAGCAGCCATCAAGAAGTTTCTATAGAAGGGCTGCCATCTTTTATTACAAGTGAAATGATATTAGCTTCATTACAGGTTCAGGAAACCTACGGTTATCCAGCTTCGGTATGCATTGCACAGGTTATAGCGGAATCAGGATTTGGCAGATACGGCCCTGGCGGTGAAAGCGGACAGGGTCTATCCGGCCTGGCATATAACCATAAAAATCTGTTTGGCATTAAAGGAAGAAGCGGCACTGCAGGGGGCGTGCAATTATCAACTTCAGAACAGACTTCTTCTGGAGGAAGCTACTCAACGCAAGCATGGTTTCGAGCTTATCATACATATACAGAATGTATTCAAGACAGGGCAAAAATATTATCGGATGTATATTCTGATTTAATCAGCGGGGTAACGGATGCCAGAGAATTTGCCAGAAAAATGGGAAGCCGATGGGCGACAGATATTCGATATGCAAACAAACTAATTGAATATATGGATACTTATGATTTATACAGGTTGGACAGCATGAGCGTTTCCATGTTTCAAAGTTCAGGTGGAGGACATTCTGGCCAAATGCCGAGATTCTATCAAAACGATTATGCAAATGTTCCTTATGGTAGTTCCAATCTGGCGAATTGTGGATGTGGTCCGACATCATTTTCCATGGTCGCAAGTTATATATCAGGAAGAACCATTACCCCGCAAGATGCAGTTGCGTGGTGTGGAAACAGATATTATGTATCGAATGTAGGAACAGCATTTAGTTATTTTTCTGCAGCAGCACAGCATTTCGATCTGGGAGTCCGTGTGGAGGAATATACGCCGTCTCTGCAGACTACACAGATAGTGCTAAATGCATTAAAGCAGGGAAAGCCGGTAATATGTTCTCAGACAAGAGGAATCTTTACTGGCGGCGGCCATTACATCGTTTTGAGTGGAATAACAAGTGATGGAAAGATTTTGGTCAACGATCCGAACAAAAACAATGCAATCAATAAGAACTATAATAACAGAAAATTTGATTTTCAAACTGAAATCAATGTAACCGCATTAAGATATTTTATATTTAATTAAGGGGCAGAGGAAATATGAAAAAATGGGGTGGAATACTTCTCATTGTACTTGGCATATGTGTTGCACTATATTGCGTATGGGAAATCAGAAATGTTCCTGAACAGAACAATAGCGAAACAACCAGAGCAGCAGATTCGGAACAGAAAAAATCTGATCAGAATACAGAACCAGAAGAAAATAGTAGTGATGATGTACTGATTGAAGAACGCCAGGAAGGGGGGACGGATCAGGAAGAAGATCTTGTTTCAAACATGGAAATCAAGGTACAGGATATGGCTCCGGAAGTATCTTCACTGATAAAGGATATGAAAGGGTTTGAAACAGAGATCAAAAGATATATTTATGACAATGGCATAGAAGGAACAACGGTCTTCTCGTTAAATACAGTAACTACAAAATACAACGAAAATAAGCAGCTATTTTTATTAGGCATCACTGGAGAGAATACTTATTTTTATGTCGTACAGGATATGAAAAGCATGGAATATTCTTATGAAGAATATTAAGGGGGAAATGAGAATGAGCATTGAAAAATTCAAAAAATTATACATCTCTTGTCAGAAAAGTAAGAAGCCATATTATATCAAAAAAATCAGGGAATTAAATATAGCACCATCACTTATTATCGAGGATTTAAGAGATAGTGATATGGTTCTGTGCATCGGAAAGCCGGACAGAAATATGGAAGAAGAAATCCTTCAGGCAAGAGAATATGGAATCAATACCCAGTATATCAATGAAAATCTGGTGTCAGAATCTTTGATGGAGGATATGCTTAATAACCGATTATCGGAAGATAACCATAAAGATTATGCATATGAAGAGGAATATGAACTGTGACCGGGAGGATGATAGAAGGAAATGGATGATAAAAGCTGCAATTATAATATCCATAGGGTTCTTAATTGATGGAATCTTATTTGTAATTAAAAAAACAAGTAAAGCAAGAACAGGAAGAATAGGATGATGAATCATATGGCGGAAGAAACAAAGAAAATCGACTTTTTAAAACTATCAGAACGGGTGAAAAAAAACAAAAATCTTTTTCTCGGCATATTCATTTTTCTTTTTTGTGGAGGGTATTTCCTTTTTTTTACTTCGAAGACCTGGCTTCAGACAGACAGTGATCTTATCAGAGCAACAGCACTTCATAAGATACAGACGTTTCAGGAAAGGGATATAACGGTCGGAAGATGGGATTATTCAGAAAAACAACATATGATGGAAATTGAACTTGATATTTTGAACCGGTCCGTAGACGGGATAGATACATATGAATATAATGCAATTGAAAGGACCAAAGGGAATCTAAAGGTCGAGACAGTTGTTAATAAACCGGATTTTGTGATTTTACGAATTTATGAAGTGCCTGTAAAATGGAGAGAGGTTTCTGTTCATATCCAGTTTGATGATAATTCTGAAATGCTAAAGATATATACAAATAAAAACGCAGTCACACGGATAGATAAAATTAATGATATGACGGAAACTGAATATCGTATAGCCAAAGTGGAAGGTACGATTTCTCAATATGATACTGAAATATCCAGTCTGCATAAGGAGCAGGAAGAGATTCAGGAAAAGATAGACCAGTTAAATATTAATATTAAACAGTTGACGGACAGTAAAGAATATCAGACTGAGAAAGAACAGGCAGAAACAGACCAGCTTATTTCTCAATCGAAAACGGAAATCGAGTCTGCAGAAAAAGATTTAGGAGATAATAATGCAGAAATCGAAGAGTACAGAGAGCGAATTGAAAAGGCGAATCTGCAGATTCAAGATCTAAAAAAATAAGATTTTGGTAAATTTACCAAAATATATCATTAAAACAAATCCTGATCCGATCCGATCAGGATGAGAGACTTAGTCATAATGCATAAAAAAGAAAGGAATGAGTCAATATGTTCCCTAGCAAAAAACAGATACAATATGCAGAAAAGATTTCAAAAACGTTAGGACTTGATATGCCGGACACCACAGATCTGAGAAGTGTCAATGAATTTATTAACACCTATAAAAAAGCGTTTTATGAAAAAACTGACCGGGAAATATATGAAAAAATAGCCAGGGAAATTCAGATCACAGATTATGCACAGGAATTAGGCTATACCCTTGTGAGAAAGGGAAGGTATTATTCTTTAAAGGAACATGATTCTGTTATGATCGATCCTGATAAAAATTATTTCTGGAGAAATTCACAGCCGGGAACAGGTCACTCGATTGGTTATGGTGATACGGTTATAGGTTTTGCACAGATGTTTTCCGGGAAAACAATGAAAGAGATCATAACGGATTTTTCCGGAAGAATTTCTGAAGATGCAACTCAAAGAACGTATCATCCACGCCCAAATGAACTGCAGAGGGAGGATAATAAGAATGTAGAGTTGGAGTTGCCGCCGAAGAATGAAAACATGAAACGTGTATATGCTTATCTTATTAAATCCAGATACATAGACCAGGATATTGTTCAATATTTTGTTGATAATCAATTGCTGTATCAGGATACAAAAGGAAACTGCGTTTTTGTAGGATATGATGATAAAAATACACCTGTATATACGCTGCAGCGTGGTACGGACACCAGGCATCGGTTTGTAAGAGATTGTATTGGATGTAATTATGACTATGGAATGTATATCAATCATGGAAGTGATACTCTTATCGTCCATGAAGCTGCTATTGACTGTATGAGCTTAATGTCAGTGCTATCTGCAAAAGGTTATAATATACAAGATTATAATTATCTTATCATGAGTGGAAACTGCAAAATAGAATCAATCTCTTCCCATATTCAAAAGGATCACATTAAGCATCTTATTATTGCAGTTGATAATGACCTGGGAGGGGAAAAATCTATAGCAGCGATCAGATCTATGATCAAAGAAAAGGAACTATCCATAGAAATTTCTGAATGTCTGCCGGAGAAAAAAGACTGGAATGAGGAAATAAAATCAGCATTTCAGAATGGAGTGCGGTATAAAAATATACAATTATCACATTTCCCGGAACAGGCCGAATTATCTGCAAAGACAAATCAAGGAGCATATACGAAAAAGTATTATAACAGGATGATGGATAAAAACAGATCGTGTGCATTTATAAATAAAGCACAGAATATAGAATTATGAAAGGACTATATAACGGCATTTATTACCGCATTTATCTGAGTTCACGAATTGTATGGTAGATAAGCAGTCCGGTTTCCAGATAAAATGGATGAGTGAAAATATGAAAACTAATAGAGGTAGAAGAGAATGATATTATTTGTTGGATCTTCAGATCGAGGATACTTTGCAGAAGAGATCGCATTAAAAAAGGGAGAGAAATTTTCTTATATTGAACCCAATATACATATCAGACCCCAGATGTCGGTTATCTTACAATATCCGGATACTATATGCATGATCTTTGATCTGGAGCAGTATGAAGATACTGCAGAAGAGATTGCGGATGCAGTTATAAAATTATGCCGGAGCAATAATGCAAAAGTGATTATATATGCTTCAGGCTACATTCCTCAATCCCAGGGAGTTGTAGCATTATATGAAAAGGGAATCCGGAATTTTATCTTTCGGACGTCTTTGTCCGGAATAAAAGAAGAGTATGAATTGTGCATTGCCGGATTTTATGAAGCAAATGGAATCGATGCATTAGAAAAACTGGAAGAGGGAACGCAGGAAGAAGAGGAAAATCAATCTTCAGATTATAAAAAAATAGGTATCGCCGGAGCCTGTTCCAGAATTGGAACGACTACGCAATGTATCCAGCTGATAAAAGATTTGATTTTTCGAGGGTATACAGCGTGTTATATCCAAATGAACAACACAAATTATCTGAATGAATATCTGTCTGGATGGTTTGTATCTGAAGAAACCGATATAGAACTTGGCCGGATCAGGATAGAAGGAATTGACCATTTTTATAAGATAGAAAAACTTCCGAAGATTTTAACATTAGGCTATGATTTCTATATATATGATTATGGTACCTATAAGGACAATTATTTTAATAAAACGTCATTTCTTGAAAAAGATGCCAGGATATTTGTTGTGGGATCAAAGCCAGGAGAATTCTCGGCCACCAAGGAGTTGATTGATAATATGTTCTATACAGATAGTTATTACATCTTCAACCTGACTCCGGAAAACGAAAAGGAAGATTTACTTGCACTTATGGAAGAAAAGGCAGACCACACGTATTTCTCAGAGACAGCAAAAGATAAATATGTTCTGGCGGCCAGTGATATTTATGAAAATATTATTCCTGCAGAAGCAAAAATATCTGAAGCATTACCAAAGAAAAAAAGGAGATTTTTTGGAAGAAGAAAATGAGTAATAAATTTGGCAAAGGGTTAGTTAATGACATCAAGGCAGAAAGACAGAAAGCAGAAGAACAGCAAAAACTCAGGGGAAAATATAATGTTGATCAGAATTATGTGGTGGTGGAAAAATCTAACACAGGGAAATTTATCATTAACTTATTTATACGTTTGATTAAAATTGCAGCCACGATTACCATTCTGCTCCTTGCAGCCATTGGATTATATACTTTGTTATATCCAGAGATAAGACAGCCGTTTTTTGAAATATTAAAGGAAACGCATCAGCAGCTGCAGGTATTGGTTCAATAGAGAAAGGGAAAAAATATGTCAGTAAGATATTATAATTTTGAAAAAATACATAATGATAATCTGGTGGTCGGTTATTACATTGATAAAGCAATTGTAAAAAATGAAAATGGATATCTGTTCTATATTGAATGTGATGAAAACGAGGCTCCGATCGGAACGATCGCAGATGAAGATATGCTGACGAGCATTAGTGAACTCCAAAAACACGAAAAGGATTATATCAGCCGTGTGTTTGGAGAAAGGAAGGAATAAGTATGTCTTACGTTAAGAAGCCTACGAAAGAACAGAAAAAAGAATGGATAGAAAAAGCCAAAGAGAAGCATAAATTTGCAAGAGAACAGGTGGAGACTATTGCAAAAGAGTTCAGAACGAATCCGGAAGTTATAACGGAATATCTGCAGTTTGGATCTAAATTCTATCAATACAGTCCAAAGAATACGATGCTGATTTATGCACAGAACCAAGGTGCCACTTATGTACAATCTTTCAAGGCTTGGAAAGATGAAGGATTCCCGGTAAAAAAGGGCGAGCATGGGCTGGCAGTATATGTTCCAGTGAAGGCAACATTATTAAAGATCAATGAAAACGAATACGTCCAGCTCCGCTATGCAACCAAAGAACAGAAAGAGGCAATGCGTTCCGGGAAAATAGAAGCCATAACAAAACTCAATTTTGAAATTGGGAATGTATTTGATATTTCACAAACAACTTTTCCGCCGGAACGATATCCGGAATTTTTTGACGTTGGCTACCCATCAGAGAAACACCATGCGATTTCAAAGGCGTTGACAGAATATGCACAAGAACACTTGAAATATGATGTGAATACATCAGATTTAAAATCTATCAGTTTAAGAGGAACACATAACGGTACAACGAAAAAAATTCATGTAAATCAGCTTTTAAATGATACCATGTATCTTTCAACGCTCTCACATGAGATAGGACATGCAATCGCTGGACACAGTCCTGGATCACAAAAATCTGTTGCTCAAAAAGAATATGAAGGAGATTGCTTTTCTATCCTGCTATACTCTAAATTAGGGCTGGAAATAAACGATGCGAGAAAACGACATTTTGCCGGAAATTTCCGGGAGTATGAAGAAGAGTTAAAAGCAAGATATCAGGATCTGGATCCTGAAGAAATGGAGAAATCCATAAATCAGGAAATGGAATCATCCTTTTCACACGTATTCTCAAAATTTGGCCAGGAAATAGAGAATATACAGTCCTATATTGATAAGCATACAAAAGGACAGCAACATTCTGCAGAACAGCCGGGAAAATCAAATGTAGAAAAATATAAGAAAAAATATGCCCGGCAAATGGAAAATTATGAATCTGATTTTTCAATCGACAGATGAACTACCACGACCATGCGCAATGCTATGGACATGGTATCTAGGCAGCCGCAACATTTACTCCTTTCGGACACCTGATAATTGAAAATGAAATGTTCGAATTGTATATTCAAATTAAAAATGATCAAGACTATCAAGTTTTGTGAAGCGAGCATCCAGGATATGAAAAACAAAATAGTAAAATTGTGTCAAAATTTTCTTATGATTTCCGTGCAAAACATTTATTTGTCGTATAGATATAAACCAATAAACGTGCCAGCGTTTTCGGATGCCCTCAACCGCCGGCGCGTTAAGAAATCATGCATATGGAAAATTTGTATTCCGAGTACCCGGCAGGGTGCGTGCAAGCAAGGCTCTGGAGCCTCAACGACCAAAAAGAAAAAATTTGCAGGAGTATACTCTTCTGCTTATATTGCCCTCCTTTGCAAAATATGATATACTATAAATATAGTAAAATAAAATGTTAAGAAAAGGAGGAAGATGAAAAATGACAGTAAAAAACTTTTTGAATATGCATGAGGGCGGTGTGGCTTGCGTATCAATTCAGCATATGCCATACGATTATGACAAGAACGGATATGCAAAGACCTACTTCGAGGAAGAAAATCAAGAGGATATCTTAGATTCTGAGATTTTTAAAAGCATATCAAATGTGCAAGTAGACCATTTCAACATCATTGGCGGTGGAATGTACAAAGTAGAACTTTGTATTTATTTAAAGGAAAATTAGCAGACGATTAACTGGGCGTTTAATTGATTGAATGGAGTCGGAAGCCCCGGCCGGGAAAAGATATCTGGCTTACTTTTGGAAATTGTCAGATAGCATGGCATGCGGAAAAGGCAGAGCCAAGGATGGAGAAAGGAGGATATTTATTATGGAACTAGAAATAGCGTCTAAAATAAATCTGGATTCGATTGTCAGAAAAATAATGGAAAACGAAATAGGCATCCTGCTGCTAAAAACGGATGGGGGCTGCGTATTCGACATTATAGCCAGCGAGTCATGTTATAAGGACAGGCTGGGAATGTGCGGCAGTGAAGGCGATATCACCTACCATTTGTATCCGATATTATATGGGAAAAAGGATACGGCTGAAACAAGAATAACAGTTGAAACAAGAATGAATGCAATACAAAATCTGTTCCTTCGCTGGGACACATTAGGATATAACAAAAGGCATGCAAAGTCGGCATTTAAAAGCAAGGAATTTGGGAAATATCTTGATCAAATAGGATTCTACCAAGCAGATTACATGCTGCTTATGGTTGACTAAAAATCTAGAAGCCGCCGGCAGTCTTTTTGGAATCTAGAAAGACTGCCTGTAGAACTACCCATACGGGAATGAAAGGAAGAGAATATGGAGAATAGAAAAGAAAGATATACGCTGCTGGTAGACGGCAAGATACCGCTTGATTTTGAACTGGGGACAGCATGGGGAATCCGTTACCAACGGTAACATCATGGGACCATAACAGCATCGTGACAGCGAATCTTATCCAGATGAACAATCATTGTGATGGAAGGGATATCCGGGAACCGATACCGACCATTACGGCGGGGGACGGGCATTTTGGAGAAGTCAGAGCGTTTTTGGTAAAGTATTATGGTGATGCTACCGGGCAGGATATTAAGGCCCCGCTGGATACTGTAACGACAAAGGAACATTGGTTTGCGGATGCTGGAACCGCGAGAACTATATGGATGCCAGGGATTTCCGGATGATTATATAATTGACCGTGATTATACAGGCAAGACCTATCCAAGGTCAGAGCAGGTAAAGCGGTGCGGTAATGCGGTATGTCCACCGATTCCAGCCGCACTTGTTAAAGCGAACCTGTCAGAGTTATGTGTAACTAAGCGAACTAAGATTTAACAGTATTGTATCCATCACATCTGCTTTTGATTTCACCATCACGACCAGATAAAGAATCAGTGATACTGCCAGTGTCATTGCATTTGACAGTCTCATAATTAATATTGAGACTAATGCTAGCGTAAAATTTTACTCGGAAAAATGAAATAGAAATTAAAAGAGGACACCACTTTGTGATAAAGTATTTAGGCCGACAAGCAAAAATACACACAAAGGGAGGTGTCCTCTATGATTAAAAGTATAAAATATTTTGAGGAAGAATGCATTAAAAAATTTGAAAAACTTGTAGATGATTTTATGAAAGAGCCAACAAAGATAGCAGAGTATGTTCTTGGCGTAACAGATGAATTACACAAGCTTGGTCTGGAAATGATTAAAGAATCGCTGGAGTCTATGGATCAAATGCTTCAGGAAAGTCCCATTCGTAAGAAAAACTGGGTTGTAGAAGCTCATGATACAAAGCAACTCACAACGTCTCTCGGAGATGTGCAGTTTGCTAAAACATTATTTAAAAATCGGGAGACAGGAAAAAGTGAATATCTGCTAGATAAGATAATCGGACTCGAACCAAAGGAAAGAATGACTGAAGATGCAGAGGCAAAACTGCTAGAGGAGGCTGTGCAAACCTCATATCGTCGTGGAGGGGAAGCTGCCAGTTTAACTACTGATGTAACAAAACAGACTGTGAAAAACAAAATCCATGAATTGAAATTTCCTAAAAATGCAGAGAAACCAAAAATAAAGAAGGTGGTCGATTATCTATATATTGATGCTGATGAAGACCATGTATCCCTGCAATTTCGCGAACATAAGGGCGATTTGATAAGGAACGATAATAATCAGAAAAACAACTGCTTAATTACAAAGTTAATCTACGTGTATGAAGGAACTGAAAGAGAAGCTCCTAAGAGTCACAGGTACCGGTTGGTAAATCCTTACTATTTCTGTGGTGTAAACACTGGCGAGGAAAATCACAGATTCTGGGACGAAGTGTATGAATATTTAGACAGCCATTATGACTTAAGCAAAGTAAAGAAAATATATGTAAACTCAGATGGCGGGGCTTGGATAATGGCAGGTATTAAGCGAATTGAAGGAGCAATTCACGTACTGGATGGATTTCATCTGGAAACATATTTAACGAAACTCACAAGCCACATGAAAGATACAAAGGATGATGCAAAACAGGAACTGAGAGACTGTATACGAAGTCAAACAAAAGCAGACTTTATAAAATTGGTTGATAGGTTAGAAGAATACCCGAATGCAGGGCTAGAGCGAATGGAAAAAGCCAGAGAATATATACTGTGTAACTGGAGTGCCGCAAAGCGCAGATTAAAACATAAAGATGGTGTAAAAGGGAGTAGTACGGAAGGTCATGTAAGTCATGTTCTTTCAAGTCGAATGAGTTCACGCCCATTAGGCTGGAGTGTTATTGGTGCAACAAACATGGCTAGACTCAGGGCTTATTATTACAATGGTGGAGATATGCTGGAACTTGTACGTTTTCAGGAAAAAGAGATTCCGAAAGCTGCTGGAGCAGAAGAATATAATCTTCTAAGCAGTGCCCAGATAATATCATCAGAGAGAGACCGCCATGGCGAACTAGGAAAATATGCGGAAACAATTAGTCACAGTATATCATTACAAAGCAAAAAGAAAATGTATTTCAACAGTCATATCTGGGGCTTATAAGAAGCACATGAAATGTGAGAAAGAGGCTTATTCCTCCTGATTACAAATAGACCGAAGTATTTCCAGTTGTCAATACCATAGCCGCAATGCGGTGCGAAGCAGCATTGACAACTGGAAACCTTCGGTCAAAAGAACACCCAAGAGGAATAAGCCATAGGGTGCCCGCTTAAAATCGGGCTTGCTTGTGATACGCAAAAATAGTATAGTTAAACCACAAGTCATTGCCTGATACTTTATCAGAGCATCGTGGGTGGACTCTACACCAATTTTTCCGAAGATAAATTTACGCAGCCTGAGACTAA
>OLQI01000502.1_pt1 | contig 36080 bp, 28 predicted proteins | sample 1672171 | NCBI WGS metagenome assembly OLQI01 (sample SAMEA3136655, study PRJEB25190) | human gut metagenome
CCATGACCTCCTTGATGACCTTCTTCAGGCGCTCCTCGAACTCGCCGCGGTACTTCGAGCCGGCCACGAGCGCGGACACGTCCAGCGTGATGAGGCGCTTGTTGCGCAGGATGTCGGGCACCTGGTTGGCCACGATGAGTTGCGCCAAGCCCTCGGCGATGGCGGTTTTGCCCACACCGGGCTCGCCCAGAATGAGCGGGTTGTTCTTCTGGCGGCGCGAGAGGATCTGCATGACGCGCTCGATTTCCGACGCGCGGCCGATGACCGGATCCAGCTTGCCCTCGCGGGCCTTCTTGGTGAGATCGGTGCCGAACTCGGTGAGCATGGAATCCGACGAGCTCGCCGGGCCATCGAAGCCCGCACGTCCCGCATAGACCGGCGATTGGCCCACAAGATCGTTCAGCGCCCCGCGCACGTCGTCGCCGGAGACGTTCAGGCGGCCCAGCACCTCGAGCGCCGTGCCCTCGCCCTCGCGCACGATGCCGAGCAGCAAGTGCTCCGTGGAGATGTAGGACTGCCCCATCTGCATGGCCTCGCGCAGCGAGTTCTCCAGCACGCGCTTGACGCGCGGCGTGAAGGAGAGATGTCCGGAGACGTCGGTGTCCTCGTCGATGGTGACCACCTGGCGGATGGCTTGAACGACGCCGTCGTAGCTGACGTTCAAGCGGTCGAGCGCCTGGGCGGCAAGACCGTCCTTCTCCTGGATGAGGCCGAGCAGGATATGCTCGGTGCCCACGTAGGGCTGGTGAAGCGAGCGCGCCTCATCCTGAGCCAGGACAAGCACTTTACGCGCCTTGTCCGTGAATTTCTCGAATGACATGGTTGCCTCGTTCCTTGGGTTGGTGCCCTTCTGCGAATGCTTTCTCTCTGGCAAAACTGACACGTCGGGCACGGTAAATAGTTCCCGTGCAGTTTAGCACTCCCTATCTTGAATTGCTAAACCTGGATCCCGGAAACCCCTCATTTGTGGGCACGTTGTGAGGGAGGAGGCGTGTCATGCTCGGCTTCTTCGTCGGCGGCGCGCTCCTCCTCGTCGCGGTTGTCTTGGCGGGCGTCCTCACGGCGGACGTCGCGCTCGATCTTGCGGAGGTTGGCGTTCTGGAACTCGGCCACGAAGCCTGCCGAGAAGATGCCGCCGGGAATGGCCACGAGCGCCACCGAAAGAAACATGATGACCGAGCCCACAATGCGCCCCGCCGGCGTGATGGGCACCAAGTCGCCGTAGCCGGTGCCGGTCACCGTGGTCACGGCCCAATAGATGCCGGACAAAAGGTTGTTGAACTTGTCGGGCTGGGCCGGATGCTCGATCTCGTACATCACGACACTGGCCACTACCACGAGCATGGCGATGACCAGAAACGATGCTACGATCTCGTGATAGTGTTTCGAAATGACGCGGCCGATGGTGCGCAGACCCCGCATGTAGCGGGAGATCTTTATCAGGCGCACCAACCGCACCACGCTGATGACGTTCTGCAACGCGGGCGTGACGGGCAGGAACCATGCCGCCATATTCGGCCCGAAGGACAAGAGGTCGATGATGCCCCACGGCGAGAAGATATAGCGCAGCCGCGCACGAGCCGGCGTGCAGTTACCGTAGGCCAAATCGGCAATCCAGATACGAGCGATATACTCCACGAAGAAGCACACCGTCGAGAACCGGTAGAAGCCCTGGATGATATTGGCCGCCACCGGATCGAGCCCCGGCTGAGCGGAGACGAACACCACCACCGCATTCAGGAGGATGAGCGCGAACAGCGCACCTCCGACGATCTTCGCCGGCCAGTTCGCCCGATTCAGGTTCTCCAGAGCGTAGAAGGTCTCGCGTTTGAACGCGGAGGAGTCGCCCAAGCGCCGACGCAGGCCCTCGCGGCGCGTGCGCTCCTTGCGCCGCCGGCGCTCCTCGCGGCGCTCTCGCCGCTCGCGGGCGGCGCGCTCGTCGTCTTCGTCGCGTTGCTGGTCGTCATCTGTGGCGCTCATGGGGCACCTCCTCTCCCCTCCCATTCTAAGCAGAGGGCGCCCCACAACGCGCCGTCATTCACCAGCCGTCAAGAAGCTGGATACAAAGGACGGCCCCCTTCGCCGCAGTTGCGAAGGGGACCGTCCTGGAGTCGTCAGCGCGAGCGCCTAGTACAGCTTGGCGCCAGCGGGGATGCGGTCGTCTACCATGAGGAGGTTCAGGCGCTCCTCGGGCTCGCCGTCCTCGCCGGGCACCTCGTGGATCGCGGACATGAGCATGCCCTCGGAAGCCACGCCCATCATCTTGCGCGGCGGCAAGTTGGTGATGGCGATGAGCGTCTTGCCCACGAGCTCCTCCGGCTCGTAGTAGGCGTGGATGCCCGACAGAATGGTGCGGTCGGTACCCGTGCCGTCGTCCAGGGTGAACTGCAGCAGCTTCTTCGACTTCGGCACCGCGATGCACTCCTTCACCTTCACGGCGCGGAAGTCCGACTTGCTGAAGGTGTCGAAGTCCACCTCGTCTTCAAAGAGGGGCTCGATGACGACGTTGGAGAAGTCGATGGGCTTGGAGGGCTCGGCCGTCTCGGCAATGGCGGCCTCAGCCGCGCAAGTTGCAGCCGGCGCACCCTCGGCCGGCGCCTTCCCAGTCGCGCACACCGGCTTCCCCTCCCCGAACACCTCGTCTTTCATGTGGGGGAACAGCAGCACGTCGCGAATGGACGGCGCATCAGTGAGCAACATGACCAGGCGGTCGATGCCGATGCCCACGCCACCAGCCGGCGGCATGCCGTACTCCAGCGCGCGGATGTAGTCGGCGTCGAAGCCCATGGCCTCGTCGTCGCCCATATCCTTGGCCGCCACCTGGGCGCGGAAGCGCTCGGCCTGATCCACCGGGTCATTCAACTCGGTGAAGGCGTTGCCGTACTCGTGGCCCAGAATGAACAGCTCGAAGCGCTGAGTGAGCTCGGGGTTCTCCGGATGCTTCTTCGCCAGAGGCGAGATCTCCAGCGGGTGGTCGACGACGAAGGTGGGCTGGATGAGCTTCTCCTCCGCCACGGCCTCGAAGATCTCGGAGATGAGCTTGCCCTTGCCCCAACCCGCCTCGGCATGGCCGCCGTTTTTCTCCAGGATGGCCACCAGCTCCTCGCGGCTGCGGTCGAAGGACACCTCCTCGCCGGCGTGCTCGCTGGCCAGCTCCATCATGGAGGCGCGGCGCCAGTCGCCGGACAGATCCACCGGCGTTCCCTGGTACTCGATCTTAAGGGTGCCGCAGGCCGCCTCGGCCGCGGTCTTGATGCAGCCCTCGGTGAGATCCATCATGGAGTCGAGGTCGCCGAAGGCCTCGTAGGCCTCCATGGTGGTGAACTCGGGGTTGTGGTACGGATCCATGCCCTCGTTGCGGAACTGGCGACCGATCTCGAACACCTTCTCGAAACCGCCCACAAGCAGGCGCTTCAACGGCAGCTCCGTAGCGATGCGCAGGTAGTAGTCGCGGTCGAGCGCGTTGAAGTGCGTGATGAAGGGCTTCGCGTTCGCCCCGCCGATGATGGCATGCAGAAACGGCGTCTCCACCTCGTAGTAGCCCTGGCCCTCCATGTAGCGGCGGATAGCCGAGACGATCTTGAAACGGCGCTCGAAGGTGGTGCGAACCTCGGGGTTCATGACCAAGTCCACGTAGCGCTGACGATAGCGGGTCTCCTTGTCCGTCAGGCCGTGGAACTTCTCGGGCAGAGGACGCAGCGACTTGCTCATCAGCTCGAAGGAGTCCACCGCTACGGACAGCTGACCGCGCTTCGTGCGCATCATGGCGCCATGCACAGCAATCCAGTCGCCCACATCCAAATCGCACAGGGCCGCGAAGGCCTCCTCGCCCAGCGCGTTGATGCGGCAGAACAGCTGAATATCGCAGCCGGACTCGCGCAGCTCCAGAAACGCGATCTTGCCCTGGACGCGCTTGGCCATGACACGGCCGGCGATGAGCACCTCATCCTCGGTGGACTCGCCGTCTTCCAAGTGCGCGTACTTCTCGTTCAGCTCGCCTACCGAATGACTGCGCTTGACCGAGTGCCCATAGGGATCGATGCCCGCGGCAATCAGCGCCTCGCGCTTGGCGCGGCGCACCTCAATGGGATCGTCTTCGATGATTTCTACCGCTTCGGCCATTCCGGTCTCCTAGTGTTCGATCTTCAGGACGGTCAGCTTGATGTCGCGACCGGTGGGGCCGGTCGTCGTCACCTCGTCGCCCTTCTTGCAGCCGAGCAGCGCCTGACCCACCGGCGACTCGTTGGAGATCTTGCCCTCGTGGGCATCGGACTCGGCGCCGCCCACGATGGTGAACACGCGCTCGCGGCCGTTCATGTCCACGGTCACCGTGGAGCCGATGTTCACCTTGCTCGAGCGCTTCGGCGCGTTCACAACGGTGGCCTCGGAGAGGATGCGGCTGATCTCGGCGATGCGCGCCTCCATCATGCCCTGCTCGTTCTTGGCATCGTCGTACTCGGAGTTCTCGGAGATGTCGCCGAACTCGCGGGCGACCTTGATGCGCTCGCCGATCTCGGCACGCTTCTCGTTCTCGAGGTAGTGCAGCTCCTCCTCGAGCTTCTTCTTGCCTTCTTCGGTCAGCACGTAGTTGTCGTTAGCCATGATGATTCCCGTTTTCTCTCTTATACATCGGTGGTGCGCCCGCCTAACGCAGCGGGCGCACCACCGTTCTTACCTGATGTTGTCGAAGGAGCGAGGTTACTCGGCCTTCTTCTTGACGACCTTCTTCACCGTCTTCTTCGGGGCGGCTGCAGGCTCTTCCACGACCTCTTCCACCACTTCGACGACTTCCTCGTCGTCGGCGGCTTCCTCGACGTCCTTCTCGCCGGCGCCCATGCCCTCGCGCAAGTTCTTCACCGTCTTGCCGAGTGCGCTGCCGAGTTTGGGCAGGTTCTTCGGGCCGAAGATGAGCAGGATAACGACCAGGATGATGAGGAGCTCGGGAACTCCCATGCCCAGAATCTTCATGCAATTCCTCCATAAGGTCGGGCAAGGGGTCGCCTTGCCTTATCGGTAATCGCCCGCCGTCGTCTCGTTTCCGACGAGCAGTGCGCCCGGACCCTCCGCGCGCCTTTGAATGCGCGGGCAATGGTAACACAAACCCCCTCACCGCGCCGTGTTTCGCACAAATACTTCAACGACAAGCAGCAACAGTACGCTTTGGGGCAGCTTCGGGGCAACCCCATTCCAGCTCAATCTCAGACAACGCTAATGCGTCTGCTCGACCAAATCGATGAGTTCCTGTCGATCATGCACATCGAGCTTCCGGTAAAGATGGCTCACGTGCGCATTCACCGTACCAGCCGTCAGGCCGAGCTCCTCACGAATTCTCGGCGCCGACCGTCCCTTGGCGATAAGCAGCATGATCTCTTCCTCTCGGTCGGTGAGGCCGAACTCAGCCTTCAGCTGCCGACACCGATCGTGAAAAGGCCTGCGCTTGAGATGGCCGCCGCCAAGTAAACGCCCCATGGTGCTTTCGGTAAACAAGAACAAGTACGCAAAAAACAGCAGGCACACGCAGACGAGCACAACAGCGCTGAGCAAACGCGGCGTCGTAGGCACAAACGAAAGCACCAACGCCCCGCTAAACGTTCCAACCAGCAAACCTGCCGTGCAGGCCGCCCATCCAATGCCGAACGTGAACAGGGGAGAGAGCCCGTAAAGCCCGATGATGCGCGCAAGCACAATCCAAACGAGCAGTACCGAAACGCAGTAGGTGACAAGTCCCACCACGCTCGCCGCAATCGAGCCAGGCTCGAGCAAGGGCAGCAACAGCATCGCGAATCCAAGGGCGAATACCGATGTTTTGTAGGCAGCAGCAAAATCAGGCAAGGCAGACGACAACAGAGGACCGCAGACAATCAGCATGCTGATAAGGGCCGCAACGAGAAAAAGCCACGGATAAGAGCCGCTGCCCGCAATAGGAGCGGCGGCCAGAAAGAACGATCGCGAAAAAGCTCCCACCATGAAGAGGACACCCAGTGAAAATACCGCCCTTATCGAAAAGGCGACCTCATGAAACGCCGGTTCCTTTCGAACCGCCTCATTTTGCCGCCTCTTGAGCACCTTGAACAGGATAAAACTAGTTCCCGCAGGCAGCACCGTCGTAAGAACAATGGAGACAGACTTCGGAATCATCACCATAAAGGCAAAGCAGATGGTAGCGAGCAGGAAGGCCACCGATACCTTCACCGTTATCTGAACGATCGTCATACGATGCAGCACCTCACCCCAGGCAAGGTACAAAACGCCGAGCCCCGCTCCCGCGAGCGTCGAGGCGATAGAGCACCACGGCTGCTGCAAAATCGTACCGATATCGACGATGGCAAGCGTAATCGTACAGCCAGTCAAAACGACGGGCACCATCCATCGAACAGCAGCATGTTCCATGATCCGCGAGAAGAGCTTTACCTGGATCGCGGCCAACAAGAGCACGAAGATCATCCCGAGGCTCGAAAAGCCCACAACGCTATTGAAATGACTCAGACTGTTGCGCGTCGAATAGTGAATCACCGGGCTGAAAAACACCACGAGCTGCCATGCGAACATGAAGGCCAAGCCCAAAACGCGCCAATCGAAAACATCGGCAAGCGTCACTGAGTCCAAATGCTTCCGAACATCGGCAGCTCTCTCAGAGCGCGCGGCTTTCCCTCCAGACCGTTTCATGCCATCCCCCCCCAACAAAGTCAGCAAGAAACTTTTTGCGTCGGCCATTTTAGCACAGAACCTGCCTTTGTTGCCGAAAAACACCTCATATAAATTATATATACAACCAGTTCAACCGACTATTTTTGACTTATTTGAAACACACTATTTTTCCCATAAGGCAAAAGCGATATCGTAGAGAGCGTCGCAGTTGCGACCCCAATCGCCCGCAAAGCTGCGTAGTCGCTCAGTTTGAAGGGAAGGGGAGGATGTTCGTTGAAGGAGCGAACTTAAATCGGTCGCAGCAGGGCTCAAGGGGACAGAATCAAGAGGAGGTCTTATGGCTGAATTCACACGACGCACATTGCTCAAGGGGGCTGCCGCACTCGGTGCTGCGGCGATGCTCGGAGGCTGCGCGCCACAAACACTCGAGAACGATGAACTTTCCAAAACCGGCAGTGAGGAAGCCGCCGAGCCCGTTATCGAAGTCAAGCACGCCTGGTGCAAGATGTGCGGCCCCGCTCGCACCCACTGCTCCACCTTGTGCACGATCAAAGACGGACGTTGGACGCACGTCGAGGGCAACCCCGAGGCTGGCAACAACTACGGCCGCGGCTCGAAGACGTTGTGCGCCAAGGGCAATTCGGCTATGCACACCGTGTATTCCCCGAACCGCCTGCTGTATCCCATGAAGCGCACCGGCGAGAAGGGCGAGGGCAAGTTCGAGCAGATCACCTGGGATCAGGCGCTCGACGAGATCGCCGCGAAGCTGAAGGAGCAAAAAGAGCAGTACGGCGCCGAATCCTACGGCGTGCTGTCCCCCCAGTACTATGCGGTGCTCGGCTCTCTTGGCCGCCGTTTCCTGAACGTGCACGGCTCCCCGAACTATCTGCATTCCGCTATCTGCAACTCCCAGCGCATGTTCTCGCGCCTGGTGACGATCGGCGGTCCGGCTCACATGGCTGCCACCGATACCGCTCCCAAGCAGCTCGACAAATGCAAGCTGCTCGTCGTATGGGGTTACAACTCCGAGAACTCCGCCATCAACCAGGGCAATCCCACCAAGCGCCTTGATTCCCAAGAGGGCGGCATGACGGTTATCGACATTCGCCCCATGCAGGAGGGCCTGGGCTCCCATGCCGATTACTGGTTGCCCGTCATTCCCGGCACCGACGGCGCCCTCGCACTTGCGTTCCTGAATGTCATTATCGGCGAGGATCTCTACGATCACGACTTCGTCGAGAACTGGTGCCTCGGCTTCGATGAGCTGGCCGAGCATGTCAAGCAGTTCACGCCCGCTTGGGCCGCTCCCATCACGGGCATCCCCGAGGAGCGCATCATCGAGGTTGCGCGACTCATGGGCACCACCAAGCCCATGGGCATCAACGTCGGCAACGGCATCGGCGACCAGTCGGCCGACGGGCATTGGACCGTGGCTTGCGTGTGCCTCATCGAGGCCATCACTGGCAACCTCGGCATCGCGGGCGGCGGCGACGCCGGCATGGTTATGCCCGAGCCGCTCATCAAAACCAAGCCCATCGATCTGCTCTCCGATCGTCTGCCTGCCAGCGAGGAGGATACCGCCAACGGCTGGATGCCGGGTGTCGCCAAGCTCGTCGGCCCCGAGACGCCGCGCTGGTTCCAAACGATGCAGACGCAAGAATCGGGCCCGACGACGGCCTACAACAAGGGCATTCAGTCGATTCTCACCGGAAAGCCCTATCCCTTGCGCTGCATCTTCGCGCAGTCCTCTAACCCCATGTCGGCCACCCGTCAGCCCAAGACGGTTATGGAAGCTCTGAAGAAGCTCGACTATTACGTGGTCATGGACGTGGCATGGAACTCCTCGTGCGACTTCGCCGACATCGTGCTGCCGGCCACGACCCAGTACGAATCGGCCGATCAGTTCGCCACGAAGAACTCCCCCGCCGGCACCTTCATCGGCATCAACCAAGTCATTTCCGAGCCGGTGGGCGAATGCCGCAGCGACTGGCAGTACTATCTCGACCTGGCCGTGAAGATGGGCTACGGCGAGGACTTCTGGAACGGCGACATCGACGCCATGCTCTCGGAGCAGCTGGATGGCTCGGGCGTGACGTTGGAGGAGCTGCGCGAAAAGGGCTACATCTTCAAGGAGCGCACCGACGGCGCCAAGCCGACCGAGCCGGTGTACCAGGACTACGAGACCATGTTCGCCTCGCTCCCGCAGGGCAAGGTGCAGTGCGTCAACGAGTGGATCGGCGATAAGCCCAACGCTGAGGACACGGGCACCATCGAGCGCCTTCCCGTGTACAAGGGCGCGCCGGAGAGTCTCTTCCGCACTCCCGAGCTTGCCGAAGAGTACCCGCTCGTCATTTCTGACGTGCATGCCTATCGCCTGTGCAACCACAGCTACTACCACGACGTGCCCTACCTGCGCGAACTGCAGCCCGAGCCGTGGGTGAAGATCAACCCCGCAACTGCTCAGCAGTACGGCATCGAGGACGGCGACTGGATGCTCATCGAATCGCCGCACGGCTCCGTCAAGTTGGTCGCTCGCTATTTCGAGGCCATTCAGCCGAACGTTCTCATGACCAAGCGCGGCTGGTGGGAGCCTTGCGAGGAGCTGGGGCTTCCCGGATACGGATATCTGGACGGCGGCAGCGAGGTCAACGTGCTGTACGACGATACCATTGAGAACTACGACAGCTTTACTTCGGCAATGGCGAAGCAGACGCTTGTCAAGATTTCGAAGAGCGAGGGGTAAACGATGGCTGAACAGTACGGATTCTATGTGGATACGAGCCGCTGCATCAAATGCTGGGCCTGCGTTGTGGCCTGCAAGCAGTGGCACGAGATTGAGGCCGGCACCGTGTCGCGCCGCAACGTGAACGAAACCAACGAGGGCACCTTCCCCGACGTGAAGCGCAAGTTCGAATCGCTCTCTTGCATGCATTGCGAGAACCCCCTGTGCATGGCTAACTGCCCCCAGGGTGCCATTAGCAAGCGCGAGGAAGACGGCGCGGTCGTGGTGGACGAGGAGCTGTGCATTGGATGCAAGACCTGCGCCAGCGCCTGCCCCTTTGAGGTTCCGCAATATGTGGAGCTGGAGGACGGCGGCTTCAGGATGGACAAGTGCGACACGTGCCTGTCCATCGGCCGCGAGGACGATCTGCCCCACTGCGTGCTGACCTGCCCGACGCAGGCACTGCACTTCGGCCCGCTTTCCGAGATGGAAGCCGCGGCCAAGGAGAAGGGCGGCGCACGCATGGAGGGCGAGACCACTCCGAGCGTCTACGTGTCCTAGCACCCTTCCCTGAGCGCGTACGCGCTCTGCACCTGACGGGCGTCGCCCCCTCCCGCGACGCCCGTCTTTTTTTGCGCGCTTGCCGCAGCGTTTTCAAAAAAAAAACAGATGACACCTCGGCAAGCGCCATGATGCGCTATGATTTCAACTGATTACGCCTGACCCGCTTGCCGCGGCCAACCGTGAGGAGATTGTGCAATGACGACCGAAGAGCTGATGGAACTGATGGAGGAGAGAGCACTCGGATACCGTTTTTTGGCTCGCGCCTTCCGCACCGCCCCCGACCCCACCTTCATTGAAGCCGTCATGAGCGCCTCTGAGGCCAATGCAGACGGCCCTTTGGCGCCCTTCTACTCCGAAACCGACGGCGCCGACAGGGAGCAGCTGCGCATCGATCTGGCCGCTGACTACAACCAGCTGTTCCTCGGCATGAGCGCGCACCCGGTGGCTCCCTACGAGTCGGTGTATACGAGCGAAGAGGGGCTCATGATGCAGGACGCCCGCGACAACGTGCTTCATACGTACCAGCAGTGGGGTCTGCGCGTACCCGACGAGTTCGACCTGCCCGAAGACCACATCACCCTGGAATTCGACCTCATGGCCTGTCTGGCCGACCGCACCCGGGCAACCCTCGAGGCCGACGAAGATGCCGCAAGCCGCACCGAAGAGGGCGACGTATGCTCCGCCAGCGAGCTCATCGCCGCCCAACGCGCGTTTTTGGATGAGCACCTCAGCTGGGTACCCGCGTTCTGCGGCGACGTCGAGAAGCACGCACGCACGGCTTTCTACTACGGCATCGCCGGTCTCACCCGCCAGCAGCTCGAAGCTGACAGAGAGACGCTAAGGTCGATATAGCCCCAGTTTCCCAGTTATTTTCGCCCTCGTCGGCTGATTGGGCAAGCCGAGCAGGCCGATTCGCCCAATCAGCCGACGAGTTGCGCGAAATGGCTTAAAAATGACGAAACATCGGCGCTCGAAGCGTTTTGCCGTTAAAGTGGTAATACGCGACCTGGGAAAATACTGTCCGTTGTAATACAATGGCACCTGTTTTCGCCCCTTTTCGCAATTTCCGACCGATGTTTCGTCATTTTCAAGCCATTTCGCGCTCAACTCGAAGGATTTTTCCCTCGCGTCCGATGTTTCGTGATTTTCAAGCCACTGGGAGGTTCTCGTGTACCGCATGACCGATGAGGAATTCGAAAGCGCCATTGCCGAGGCGCTCGACGCCATGCCCGAGCAGTTCATGGAAGCGTTGCAGAACGTGGCCGTGGTGTGGGAAGAAGAGCCGAGCGCCTACCATTTGGGCTACGATGAGGAATGGGGTGCGGAAGGCGAAGATGAATTCGACGACCTCTTAGGGCTGTTCGACGGGCTTTCCATCGTGGAGCGGGCCAACGGCTACGACGACGATATCCCCGACGTCATCACCGTCTTCAAGGGCCCCCACGAGCGCTGTTTTAGCAGTCGCGAGGAAATCGTGGAAGAAGTCGGCAAGACCATCATCCATGAGCTGGGCCACTACTTCGGCCTTAACGAGGATCAGCTGGCCGCCATGGGCTACGAGTAGGGAGTCCTCACGGACGCATCTGCTGAACCGACAGATGCTTCGCGAGGCTCTTTCGCCGGAGCCACAGCGAAGGTGATGGAGGCGGTGGGGCAGGCGCGGGCGCATTCGCCGCAGCGGGTGCAGTCGCCGAGCTGCACGGAGCCGTCGGGGTCGTGCATGTCGATGCGCTCGGTGCAGACAGCGGTGCAGACGGTGCAGGGCGTGCCGTCCTCGCGCAGGCAGGTGGCCTCGTTGATGCGCGGACGGAAGAGCACCGCCGCCTGACCCGCGATGTTCAGCAGACCGGCGATGGGGCACAGGTTCATGCACCACTTGCGGTACAGCACGATCTCCACGATGAGCGCCGCAGGAAACACGAGCGCCGAGAGGGTCACCTGCTTGTCCACGATGAGGTGCCACAGCGACCCCACCGAGCCGAAGGTGAGCCCGATGGGGCACACCAGGCAGAACAGCGGGAAGCCGGCGATGAAGGCGGCGGCCAGCACGGCCAGAAGCGTCCAGGTACGCGGGTCGCGGCCGATATGAGACGCACGGGCGCGCCAGAGGCTTTGCGCCTGCTCGCGCACGGCCGCGCAGCCGGAAAGGGTGCGGCCGGCCTCCTCGGCGTTGGGGCCGGCGCCGGAGCCGATGCCGGCGAATTTGGGCTCGCGCTTGAAGAAGCGGCGGATGGGCGGCACCGGGCAGCCCCAGGCGCACCAGCCGCGGCCGAACAGAAGCGCCAGCACCAGCACCACGGCCAGAGAAATAGCCGTCACGGGCAGAAACGCCTTGCTGGCGAGGAAGGCCTCCAAACCGCCCAAGGGGCACAGCAGGAAGAACTCGCCGATGCCGAAGGACGAGGGCGTTCCCAAACCCGAATCGAAGGCCAGCGACACGATGACGGCGACGAACACCGCCAAGAGCGTCACCGTGCGGGCGCGGCGCAGCGCGCGGCCCTGGCGATTTCCCTTTTCCATTACGCCCTCCCCTCTTCGAAGGTCTTGTTGGTCACGATGTTGATGCCCCGGCGATGGCCGCCCCCGAAGGAGGTGAGCACGTTGGCCGGGCAGATGCGCTCGCACTCGCCGCAGCCGTTGCACTTGGCCGCATCCACCACCGGATGGCGCTCGTCGTCATAGGAGAGCGCCTCGTATTCGCAGGCGTCCACGCAGATGCCGCAGGTGCCCACCTGGTCGAAGGCCACGCAGCGCTCGGTGTCCACCACGGCCACGCCGATGCGGCCGGCACCCGGGTCGTAGGGGTCCACCGGTCCAATAGCCGCCGTGGGGCACACCTTGCGGCACTCGTCGCAGAAGGTGCAGCGGTCGTCGGCGAAGGTGACGTAGGGGGTGCGCACGGCGAGCAGCCCCTGCTCGACGCCGAGGGGCGCCAGCACATCGGTAGGACAGATGGAAATGCAGCGCTCGCAGCGGATGCAGCGGGCCATGAAGTCGCCCTCGGCGAGCGACCCCGGCGGCCGCAGCACATCGGCCTCGGCCTCCAAAGGCGCGGCCACGGCTCCGGCCGCCACGCCGACGACCACGGCGGCCGTCCCGATGACGAACCCGCGCCGCGAGGGACCGCACTGCTCGCGGTCCACCTTCGAAACGTCACGACGCTCTCCTCGTCTTGCGTCCATGGAAAACCCCTAGGCGGCTTTCTCGCCGTCAAGCTCGGCGACGATGTCCTCGATGGCCGCACGGCACGTCTCAGCGGTGCCCTGGGCTACCAGCAGCATGCCCGGATAGAACGCCAGCTTCGCAAACCCGCGGGCCGCCTCGGCCAACGCCGGCACCCAATTCAAGATGTGGCGGTCGATGAACGAGCACTGCCGCGCCAGATTCGCGCGCAAACCTACCGGGTCGTTCGCCGCGGCCAGAGCCGCCGCCCGCTCGTTCATGACGGCGAGGTACTCCAATTCGAAGGCCAGATGATCTTCCGGCTCGTGCAACCTCGGATCCACCTTAAAACCGTCGCGGGCGAACCAGCGCACCACGTCGTCGCGGGATTCCTGCATCATGATGCGCTCGGGGCTCGTGAACACCGATTCGTAGGGAATGGCCGTCTTGTCGCTCTTCTCGAAGACGCCGGCGGCCAGAAAGACGCGGGCGTACTCGCAGGCCAACTGCGTGCGGCGGTCGTCCGCCGAGAAGTTGAAGTAGCGGCGCACCAGCCGGTAGCCCTCGTCCAGATGCTCGTTGCCCGTCTCGGTCGGGAACGCGATGGCGGCCACGGCCTCAATGGCCGTCTCCGTCAGCTCCTTGAACATCATCTGGGAGAGGAAGCGATAGGTATCGGCGCTATCGCTGAAGTAATCGACGATTTCCTGATCGAGGGCCATAAGGCCACCTCCTGTGCTACGAGCACCCCACCCGGGGCAGAAAGGTTCACGAATCCCGAGGGCATCCCTCGGAAGCGGAGGCGCCGGCACGCAGCCGGCGCCCCCGCGGGCGGCCGGGCTCATCCCCGGCCGCCAGGCTCATCCCCTAATCGAGGGGCATGAGGAAGAAGTCGAGCATCGGCGTGCCCACAAGCCACATCACCACGCGCAAGGCGATGGCGGCGGCAGCCGCGCAAACCGTAGCCGCGATGCCGCAGACCAGGGCGCTCTTGGGCATCTTCCACGCCACAGCGCCGCAGACGATGGCGAGGACAGCACCTACGAACAGCAGCACCACCCAGGGGCCGGCCACGGCCGCGGCAATCTCGCCGGCGCCCAACACGAACACCGCCGAGACCACCGCACCGGCAGCGGCGCCGATGACGATCAGCAGCCCGGCGAACCCAGTAGCGGCTCCCTCGCGCTTGAGCGCCGCCTTCACGAGCAGATTCACCGCGCAGCCCGCGCCGGCCGCAGTCAGGCCGTAGGCGATGGGGAGCGCCGGCGTGCACCACACAGAGCGGGCATCCATCATGTAGGAGGCGCCGCAGGCGAAGGTGAACACGACGCCCACGATGGCCGCCGCCAGGCCAACGCCCACAAGCGCGCCCTTCGAGGACTTGCGCACCAGCAGGATGAAGTACACCGCGATGAGCGCGCAGGTGACGCCGATCATGGCCGCCTCAACGAAGATGCCGGAGGTGGGATGGTTCAGCGCCTCCAGGATGCGGTCGACGTGCTTCAGATGCGTCACGGACAGGCATCCGCCCACCACCAGCAGCACGAAGGCCACGATGGACTCGGCGCGGCACGGCAGCTCGTCTTTTTTGGCAAGCGCCTCGATCATCGCGGCGGCGAACTGCCAGGCACCGGCGCCGGCCACCACGGTGAACAGAACTAGAGACCATTGGATTTCCATTTAGTCGACACTCCCCTCGGTCGTGACGTACTTGCTCGTCTGCTGCGTGAGGTCGTCGGCCCGCCATTCGCCGAAGCGCGGCGAGAGGATGTAGCTCGTCAGCGGATGGTTGCCCACATCGGGAAGCTGATGGATGGAATCGGGATCGGCTGCGGCCAGCACCTTCGACACGTCGGACTCCGGGTCGTCCAAATCTCCGTAGTAGCGGGCAGTGCCGCAGCAGTTCTTCACACAGGCCGGTTTCTCTCCGGCGGCGGTCAGATGGTTGCACAGCGTGCACTTCTCCACGACCTGCTGCTCGGCGTTCCAGGAGCGGACGCCGTAGGGGCAGGCCATCATGCAGTACTTGCAGCCGATGCACTTCTCTTTGTCCACCAACACGATGCCCGTTTTCTCGTCACGATAGCTCGCGCCCGTGGGGCACACGTGGGTGCAGGGGGAATCCTCGCACTGCTGGCACATGGTGGGCAGCCAGTAGGTGGATACATGGGGCCACTCTCCGAAGGGCTCGACCTGCACCACCTTGTTCCAGCGCTCGCCGAGCGCCACGTCGTTCTCCAGCTTGCAGGCCAGCTCGCAGCTCCAGCAGCCGATACAGCGGTCAAGGTTGACCACGATGCAATTACGCGCCATAGACGGCATTACCTCCTCCAGTGTTCTCGGACGGCTCAGGCAGCCACGGGGTGAAGTCCGTGGGCTCCAGCCATACGCCCTCGGGCGCGCCGTCGGCCTTGGTGACGTTGATCTGAATGCCGCGCAGGGTGTAGGTTCCGTACACGTCGTTGAACGGGCATTCGTCGTTGTTCTGGGTGAGCACGTTGATGTTCATGACCTGCCAGGCGCGGTTCGGATCGTCGGAGTTCAGAAGCTCCGGGTTCCAGAAACGCTCCTGGTAGATGACCTTCGGAGCCACCGACTTGGTCACGCGGCAACGGCCCTGCGTTTTCCCACGCTTGCTCTCAAGCCACAGCCAGTCGCCGTCTTCCACGCCGATCTCGCGGGCGGTCTCGGGGTTGATCCAGGTCTCGGGATAGGGCCACAGCTCGCGGGTCCACGGCGTGTTGCGCAGGGTGCCGTGATGGAAGATGGGCAGACGCCCCTGGGTGAGCGCGTAGGGGTAGTTCGCGTCGTAGCCCGGATCGCCTTCCACCGGGGACTCGAAGGGCTCCAAGTAGTAGGGCAGCGGGTTGTAGTTGTTCGATTTCGGGAACACGTCGGTCGCCGGGCCCATAGTGCCCGTGCCGTCCACCGCGCCGGTGAGGCCCAGCAAGATGTTGCCGTCGAAGTAGGGCTCGCAGCGCTTGGAGGTGGTGTGGAAGCCCACGGGCTTACCGCCGTTTTCAGGGTCGGGCACGAGGTGGCTGTCGTAGGACTTGTTCGCGTATTCCTCGATGGTCTGGTACTCGGAGGGCGCCTGGGCGTCGAAGGTCTTCCAATCCCAGTCCTCGGTGCCGTAGTAGAAGCTGCCCACGAAGTAGCCCACGTAGTCCATGTACTCCTCGTAGGTCTTCCAGTAGGTGCCGTAGAACTTGCCGGCAATGTCGGGATTGAACGAGTCGATGGCGCGCTGGTGTCCGCGCTCGGCCAGCGCCGCCGCCAGCCACGACCAGTGCATGCACTCGTCCACGGCCTCGTAGAGCTGGGTGCAGGCGCGGCGGATGGCGTAGGTGTTCAGGCGGTCCTGGGCGTAGTTGGTCTCGAGCCACTCGGCCGTGGGCAGCACGTAGTCGGCCAAACACACGCTCGTGGTGGTCCAGTGCATGTACATGTGCACGTTCAGCTCGGTGGTCATCATGGCGTCGTAGAAGCGGCTCGCGTTGCCGATCATGGCCAACTTGTTGCCGCTCCTCTCGATCCAGATGCGCGGGCGGTAGGGCTCGCCGGTCTCGATGGCCGAAAGCACCGTGGGGATGTGCGAAGCCAGCCAGTGGCCGAGGCCCTTGTGCTCGGTGTAGCCGAGGCGCGCGTTGGCCTCTTCCTGGGGCATGCGCAGCGGATGATCGGGGTGATGCAGGCCGAAGGGCTGCACGACGTAGTTGCAGGGCTCCACGTAGCAGGGACGATCCTGCACGATGGCGCCGGGGGTGCGGATGCAGCCCATGAGAATGTCGAGGATGGCGTCGCCCTGGGCGGCCTGGGCGGAGTTGCGGGCCTGGTCGGTGGCCACGCCGAGCGAGATGCCGGCGTTCGGACAGCCCTCGGCGTAGATGTTGATGGCCTCCTCGATCTCGCCGGCGTCGAGCCAGCACACCTCGGCCGCCTTCTCGAGCGTCCACTCGTCCACGTGTTCCTTCATGATCTGGAAGGCGGTCTTGGCCTTGGCGCCGTCCGGCAGGTCGTACTCGCCGAACAGAGCCGGGTCGATGGACTCATCGAAGGGGTAAGGCATAGCTTTCAGGCCCTGGGTGGCGTTGTCCCACACCACGTACTCGTCGTGGCTGCCGCACCCCAGCTCGTCGGCGCGATAGGTGAGCTTGGTGGTGTCGTTCACGAGGAACGGCAGGTTGGTCCACTTCGTTACGAACTCGTGGTTGTACAGATCCTTGTCGATGATGTAGCGCATCCAGGCCAGCATGAGGGCCACGTCGGTGCCCGGGCGAATGGGCAGCCACACGTCGGCGCGGGCCGCATCCGGCGTGAGGCGCGGGTCGATGACCACGGTCTTCATACCGGCATTTCGCAGCTCCGTGACCACACGGCCCGTGGAGCCGATGCCGTGGGTGGAAGGGCCCACGCCCCACATGACGTAGCACTTGGTCTGGCAGTCGGGCAGGTACACCTCGGTCACCGGACCGTCGGCCAGCGACGTGTCGGCGGTGCCGTTCAGGCAGAACTCCATGTGGTTACGGGGCAGGTAGCACTGGGCGCAGCCCGGCTCGAAGAAGTTGCCGCCGCCCCACACGGAAAGGAAGCGGGCGGGGCTGAAGAACTGCGGGTTGCCGCCACCGCCGGTGGAGCACACGAGCGACTTCGGGCCTTCCTTCTGATACCACTCCCACAGTACGTCGGCGATCTCGTTTATGGCCTGCTCCCAGGAGATGCGCTCCCACTGGTTGCTGCCGCGCTCGCCCACGAGCTTCATGGGGTATTTGATGCGATTGGGGTTGTAGAGCGCCTGAATGCCAGCAAGGCCTTTGGCGCAGGACGCCCCCTTGTTCATGGGGTCGCCTGGATCGCCTTCCAGCTTCACTACGCGGCCATCGCGCACATGGGCGATCATGCCGCAATTGTTGAGGCAGGCGCGGCAGATGGTGCGAATCTTCTGCGTCTCGCCGCTTTCGGCAGCGCAGGCAGGCTCCACTTCGATGAGGTTCGAAGCGGCCGTCCCGGCCATGGCTGCAACAGCGGTGGCGAAGGCGCCCAGCTTCACGAAACCGCGTCGGCTGATGTTCGTCTGAGCCACTGTTTCCTTCCCTTCTTCTCGTCTCGGACTGTTGTCGTGAGTGTTGTCGTCTATGGGAAACGTCGCGGTGAGCTCGGCCGCTCCGTTGCCGCTGGGATGGGCCGGTGCGAGGACCGGCGGTCTTCGCCTTGGGGGCGCCGGAGTTCAAGACGCCCCGCCAGCGAAGGGAGAGGAGGAGCCGCCCAGGGCCGAAAGAGGGGAGGTGAAACCCTGGCGGCTGTTCGGGATTACGATGGGGACGCAGTTGTCGCTCGGCCCGCGTCGGTGGTGCGCCAGGCGCCGTCCCACGCGATGCCGCCGGCGCATTCCAGCGCGTCGAGGAAGTACTGCGGGTACACCTTCTTGCCGTCGGCCGCGGTGGGCGCGGCCGCTTCCACGATGGCCTCGATGGCCTCGCGGGAGGCGCCCTCGTCGGCGCTTGCGGCATCAAGAATGGCGGAGAAGACGTCGGCGTAGCGGGGACGCTCGCCGAACAGCGACGCCAAGGTGGACGCCGGGTCATAGGCGGCGGCCAGGGCGCGGCCGACCTCGGTCACGGCGAGGCGCACTTCAGCCACCGCGTCATCGGGCACCGACTCGTCCAGCTGCATGTCCTCCAGGGTGCCCTCGTAGGGCTCGCCGTTCACGTAGGACTGCTGGGAGAGAAACCCATGGCGCACAAGCGTGTCGATGACGGCCGCGGGCGCCTGGGAGAAGGAGGGCTTCCATACCTGGAGCGCCGTCGCCTCCAGCGTCGCGCGGTCGCCGGCTTCTTCGGCCAGCGCGAGCACGGTGAGGATCGGCTCCTTCAGCATCGGGTTGTGCTTGATGATGTCTTCGCCCATGATGGCCCCCTGCGTTTCGTGCGGGGCGGGTGTGCCCCTTGCAAACGGTGGGCGTCGCGCGGTGGCGAGCCCAAAGCGGGGAGGCGGCGCCTTGATGCGTTCGCGACGCCGTGCCCTCGCTCTGGGGAGGATTCTAGGAAATTCCTCAGGATGATTTCATGACCGAAAAAGGAGGGTTTTGATCAGAGTTCGCGGATCAGAGCGACCATCCAAAAAGGGTTATTGAACTTGTTTTCCCATGTTAAATTTATTTTAGATTGGGAATATTATTCCGAGAAGAGATCGTTAAGGCAATCGAGAAGTTCTTGGCGCGTGTGCACATCGAGCTTCATGTAGATAGCTCGTAGATGCGAGCGCACCGTGTTCTTGGAGATGACGAGCGCATCGGCAATCCAGTTGGCGGAGCGGCCTTGGGCGAACAGGTCCATGATTTCTACCTCGCGACGAGAGAGACCGAAGCGTTCTTCCAAAAGTCGGCAACGCTCCTCCCGCGCCGCGACTTCCGCGGCTGCCGCGGCAACGGCGCCGTCGACGGCAACGAACGCATCGGAAGCAGGCGCGCCAGGGGTTCTGGGTGCACCCTCGCCCGACGCTCCGGCCCCTTCCATCTCATCGGCTGTCGCGTTATCGGCCGCCGCACAACCGACGCATGAGGCCTCGGTCGTAGCCGGGCACCGCGTAAGCACCGAGGGCACAGCGGCCACCGGCGCCAGCAAAATGGCCTTGATGTCACGGTCGGTGAACAAGAGCGTCAGCACGAGTACCACAACGAAGGCCATGACGGCGCCCACGGCCATACGCACCATAGGGTCATCGTAGAAGGGTGCGACGAGGGCGCCGATGGCCCAGCCAGCCGTGGACGCGAGGAAGTAAGCGACCTGGCCCAGGGCGAAGGCGCGCACGCTGGCGAACCCGAAGCGGAAGGCCATGAACGCCATGAGGCAGGAGAATACGAGCCACAACGTCTCCTTCCCGATGCTCAAATAGGAGATGGGCACGCCGAAGCCCGTGGAGAGCATGAGCCCCACGCCCCCGATCATGAGCGCCATGTAGGCCATGCGCGCGCCCTTGCGCTCGGCGGCGAGCCGGTTCATAAGCCACGCCAGCACCATGCCGATAAGGCCGATGGTCGCGGCGATGACCGAGCCTTCCAAGCCGTAGCTATCCACCGCCTGCAGGGTGGAGGACACGCCGCGCCCCACTCCGGCCGTGAGCGCCACGATGGCTGCGGCGCTCACGAGGCGCGTGTACAACCCGAGCACCGGCCCTGGCACGCCACCCGAGGCGCCCTCCCCCGCTCCTGCGACGGCAGTCGGCTGGGCCGCCGGGCCGTAGGGGTCGTCAACGGGCATGCACAAAAGCAGCGCCGAGAGCAGTGGCAGAAGCGCGATGTAAACGACGGACCAGCTCTCGGGAATACCGAGCCCCACGAAATACAGCAGGGCCGCCAGCACGAGGGACACCGCGCCCGCCGTCAGCGAGTCGGAAAGGCCCACGGTGCCATAAAGGCGCCCCACCTTCAGGCACAGAGCGCCCGTGCCGGCACCGGTGGCGACGGCGGCTCCCACAAAGGGAACGGTGCCGCCGAGATGTCCCGCGAAGGCGAGCACGGCCGTGGCCACCGCCGCCAGAACACCGGCGAAGACGACGGCCCCGCGGGCATCGATGAGGGGCGTGAAGAAACGGCTCGCCCCGGCGGCTGCCAGCATGATGGCCGCGATGGCCAGGGTGGACACGAGGTACATGGAAAGCACGAGCCCCGGCCGCGTATCGGCGGGGAAGAACCCGACCAGGCGGGTGGAGAAATAGCAGAGCCAGATCCACGCCCACCAGGCGCCAAGGCCCAAGAAGCGCAGGTAGGGCCACTGCTCGGCCAAAGGCGACGGCGCATCGTCGGGCGCCGGCGACACTGAGGCGCCCGGCGCGGCAGCAACCGGCACGACAGCGGCCGACGCGGAGGGCGCGGCCGCAGCCGCTTCCCGCGAAGACGCACCTGTATCGGGCGCTGGCACTGGCTCGGAAACGGGTACCGGTTGATCGACGCTACTCATGGCGTCCCCCTTCTCACTGCTCGGTGCAGCAGTATGGCCGCCGGCTTTCGGGCCTTCAAGCCCCGGCCAGCGCGCTTCCCCAGAAGCGCGGCGCAGCCCCCGCCACAGCTGCCGCCTCCCGTAAGTGTAGTGCGAACCGCCCCGTCCCGCAAGATTCTTGAGAGCGAAACGACGGCCCTCATGGAAGAGTATGAGGAAGTGCTGCGGCGACCGAAGTTCAAGTTCAACGAGCGGGGCATTGTCACGGTCCTCTTAGCAGTACCCTGTCGCTTCCGGACTATTGGCAGAAATCGAGATTTGGTACCTCGAGCGGTCTTTCAGCGCTTGGCTATGGCGAAACGCGAGGTTTGGTACCCCGATTTCTGCCAACTTCGGCGATTTGGTTCCCGAGGCTCGGAGAAACGCCTGGTCGCGAAAAGCCCGCACGGCTTTCGCGGGTACCAAACCTCGAGATTCGCCCAAGGGCGGGTACCAAACCTCGGATCCTGCCGCGAAAAGGTACCAAACCGCCCCGTTCTGCCACGGAATTTTCTTCTCGGGGTACCAAATCTGCGTTCTTGGCAGCTCCCATCGCCGCTGGGTACCAAGCCCGCGTTCTTGACAGGTTCCAGCTCTGCCGGCAAGCCCCTCGGCGAGACTCCTGAGGCTGACCCCAGTTGCTTGGCACCAACTGTCAACAGGAACACCAGCAATGCTTGCCAGTTGCCTATGAGCCTACCGAAAGGCGGTGATAATAGGTCGTAAGAAGCGCTCCGATAAGGGCTTCGCGGAAAGTAATCTGACGAGAACTCACAAGCTCCCCCTCAAGCAAGCTCCGGGGCCTCGCGTTCGAAGAGGGCGATGATCTCGTCGCGATTGTGGGTGTCGCATTTGCGGTAGATGCTGCGCAGGTGCGACTTCACCGTGGACTCCGAGACGAACAGCGCGTTCTGGATGTACTTCAGACCGTGGCCCGTCACCCACAGGCGGAAGACCTCGCTTTCGCGGGGCGAGAGGTCGTACTCGGCGCAGAAGGCGGTGTAAGGGTCCGGGCGCTCACCGCAAGAATGCTCGCCGGTGCTCTCGCCGTCAGCGGGACGATCCTTCGACTCCGCGCCTGTGGCGCTGCGCTCGGAACGGCACAGGAGAGAAGCTGCTGTTTCGGATGCAGCTGCGGGAGCTCCGTCCTCCCCGACTGCGACGGGAGGGGTCTCGCGGTAAGCGTTCGCACTCGCGCCTTCGGCGGCCTCGACACACTCGGCTGCGAGGGCTTCGGCCTCCCCTTCTTCGTCGTCAATGTCAAGCAGGTTGTAGCCCTCGCTGAAGGCGAAGCCGACGCCCAAAAGCACCAGCATGACGACGATAGCCATAAGCACAAGAGGGTCACTAGCGAGCAGGGGCGCCACCACCTGCCCCAGGGTTTTGCCAACGCATTCGGCGATCCAGCCCACGGCAAAGACCAGATGCGGCGCCACCGGCGTCTTCTTCGCGCCCAATGCCAGCACGACCCAGGCCATGGCCTCGATGATGTTGTGGGCGTGCAGCGTGAGCGCGCCGTTGACATCCCCCAGGTAGAACGAGAAGAAAACGAAGGCCGCAGACGCACACAGCAGCACTTTGTAGAGAATGGAGGGATCGATCTTCCCACGGGCGAAAAAGCCGCTGGCCACGAAGAAGAGCGCCGCCGCCAGCGGAATGACGAGCGAAGGCGCACCGAGCTGCGAGAGATTATCGCGACCGACGACAATAGTGGTAATGGAGCTGAGCACGAAGAAGGTGATAGCGAAGCCGGCCAGCGTGCGCAGGGGAACCGCCGCCGACAGCACATCGGCAAGCCCCGGCGTTCGCACCAGCAAGCGCTCGGAGGCACGCTCCCCGCGCTCTCCTTCCCGATCAACGGCCGCCGCGCTACCTTGCAAGACCCCTGGCGTCTCCTCCCCTTCCCCGCTCTTCGGCGCCTTCGCAGACGCCAAAGGCAGAAGCACGAAAGACAGCATGGGCAGAAGCGAGGTGAGCACACTGGCCAAGGCGTCGTCGCATTGGACGAAGAACCAGCTTCCCAGTGCCGTCACGACGATGCTGCAGCCGGAGAGAACGATGATGCCGCGCGGGCCAATATGCGCGAAGGCGTCGAACCACGCCATGATAAGCAAGATGGCGAACCCACCCGAAAGTGCCATGCCTGTCACAAAAGCGCCCGGTATGGCGGCCAGGGTCGGATAGGTACACGCAAGGGTCCCCAAGCTCGTAAGAAGAGCCGCCCCGGCCACAAGCGGCGTGCGTCCCGAAAGCGACAGGTGCTGCCGGAAGAGAAGCAGGCATGCCAGGCACACAACGAGCCCGGGCACCATGGACAGAAGCGCCTGCAACGAGAAGCCAGGCGACGCGGCCCACGGCACATAGAGCATCATAACGCCCCAGGCGCTGACGCTTCCGTAGCCCACCGCAAAGCGGATATGCTCCGGACGTATCCCTATGGCGTTGCGTTTGGTCACGATCCTCCCTTCCAGGGGCATTATGGCACAAGAAAGACCGCCTGGGCGCGGCCCTGCCGAAATACCGGGCACAAACGGCCATTCAACCCTAACGGACGATACTCCACCTGGGGTTTTGCCGCTCATTCAACCGTGATTTCGCCTTTTCCACCCGTCGAAGAAGCGCCGTTGCGGCTCGCATTCAACCCCGATTCGACCCCGGCGGTTGATGCGCACCGCCGCCGCACGGGCCATGATAGCCTCAACAGGTCGGCCACGGCGCCGACGAAGAAACGCCCCCGGAACCGCCGGGGACGCCACGGGGCAGCACGGAAGCGCCCCACGGGAAACAGGGAGGTTCTCATGTCTGAAATGAACGTCACTCGCCGCAACTTCCTCTCCGGAGCCGCGCTCGTCAGCGCCGCCATCGCGGGGGCCGGACTCGCCGGCTGCGCGCCGCAATCGGCCGCGCCGGCCGCCTCTTCAAGCAGCGCGGGCGAGACGCTTGGCACCACGGGCGCAGCCAATTCCACCGTCGGCTTCGACGGCACGGGCACGCTGCCCTGGCTCGGTGAGGCGCCCGCAATCAGCGACGATCAGGTGGAAGAAGAGCTGACGGCCGATGTGGTCGTGGTGGGCCTGGGCGCAGCCGGCGTGCCGGCGGCCCGCGCCGCGGCCGAGGCCGGCGCGAAGGTGGTGTGCCTGGAGTCTTCCTCGCACCTCAACAGCGTGGCCAGCGACATGGCCATCTTCGGCGGCCAGACTCAGGCCCAGTGGGGCCGCGGCGACGGCTTCCTCGATAAGAAGATGGTCGTGAACATGCACATGGAGGAGTGCAGCCACCACGTGAGCCAGAGCATCATCAGCCGCTACTACGACGAGTCCGGCGCCGCGCTCGACTGGTTCGTCGGCGCCAGCAAGAACCTGTACATGGCGCCCGAAAGCTATGCTGAAATTCCGGCGGACGCCCAGGCCAACTATATGTTCCCCTACATGTACCCGATGCCGGAGACCTACGACTACAATAAAGAGGACCTGCCCTGCTATCCCACGTCCGTCGGCTTTTCCAGCCTGGCCACCGTCATGGCCGACAACCTACAGGCCGCCGTGGACGCCGGCGCCGAGGTGCGCTACTCCACCAAGGGCGTCGAGCTGATCCTGGACGATGCCGGCGCCGTGGCGGGCATCTACGCCCAGGCCGCCGGTTCCGACAGCTACCTCAAGATCACCGCGCCCAGCGTCATTCTGGCCACGGGCGATTACCTGGGCAACGAGGACATGATGAAGTTCTACGCGCCGGAATGCGTGGAAAACGGCATCAACATCCTGAGCATCGACCTTGATGATGAAGGCAACTACACCAATGTCGGTGAGGGCCACAAGATGGGAGCCTGGGCCGGTGCCGCCATCGAGCAGTGGCACGCCCCGATGATCCACCACATGGGCGGCGGCGCAGGCGCCGACGGCCGCGGCGTCATCGGCAACAACGGCTACCTCTGGCTGAACCTGCGCGGCAAGCGCTTCATGAATGAGGACCTGCCCGGCCAGCAGCTGGAGAACCAGGTGGAGCTGCAGCCGCAGCGCAAGGCCTACCAGTTCTTCGACGCCTCCTGGCCCGAGCAGCTGGCGTACTTCCCCGCCGCCCACGGCGTGGCCTGCATCTACCGCGACGAGCCTCTGCCCGAGTACACCGCCTCCGGCCTGCGCATCAACGTGCGCACCCCCGCCGACATCGACGCGGCCGTGGAAGAGGGCCGTTGCCTTAAGGCCGACACCATCGACGAGCTGCTCGGCATGATCGAGGGCATGGACGTCGAAGCTGCCAAGGTCTCCATCGAGCGCTACAACGAGCTGGCCCGCGCCGGCGAGGACACCGACTTCTTCAAGAGCTCCCAGCGCCTGTTCGCCCTGGAGAACGGCCCCTTCTACGCCGCCGAGTGCGGATGCGCCCTCACCCTGGGCAATCTGGGCGGCCTGGAGTCCGACGAGGACTGCCACGTGTACAACACCGACCGCGAGCTCATCCCCGGCCTGTACGCGGCCGGCGCCACCCAGGGCGGCCGCTTCGCGGTGCAGTACCCCATCTCGCTGAAGGGGCTGTCGGCCGGCATGTGCATGGTGTACGGCAAGATCGCCGGCGAGAACGCCGCCGCCGGGAAGTAAGCGTCGCACCAGCCCAGCCGCTGCGTGCAGCGCCAACGCGGCGCACAAACCAACCCTCCCCTAAAGCGGGGGGAAGTCGACCCCCCTCGGCTTCCCCCCGCTTTCGTCGTCTTCGGAGCCGCTGAGCGGTGGCCCGCGCGCCCACTTTCTACCCCAGCTGACTCACCAAGTTGTCGGTTTCGCGGGCGATGCGCATTTCCTCGTCGGTGGTGACCACGCAAATCTTGATGGGGCTGTCATCGATGGAGATGATGCGGTTCACGCCAATCTGGCCCACCACGTGGTTGCGCTCGCGGTCGAGGATCATGCCCATATGAGCCAGCCCCTCGAAGATGAGCTCGCGCAGCTCGGCGGAGTTCTCGCCGATGCCGGCGGTCATCACCACGGCGTCGGTACGGGTCATGGCCGCGTAGAAGCCGCCGATGGCCTTCTGCACCCGGTACACGTACATGTCGATGGCCAACCGCGCCTGCTCGTTGCCCGCATCGGCCGCCGCCAGCACGTCGCGCATGTCGGCCGACAGCCCTGACACGCCGAGCACGCCGCTCTCGCGGTTCAGCACGGCATCCATCTCGTCGAAGGAGATGCCCTCGCGGCGCATGATGTAGGTGAGAATGGCCGGGTCGATGGAGCCGGAGCGCGTGCCCATCATGAGGCCCTCCAGCGGCGTGAAGCCCATGGTGGTGTCGATGGACTTCCCGTGGTTGACCGCCGTGATGGAGCCGCCGTTGCCCAAATGGCACGTGATGAGCCCCAGATCGCGCAGCGGGCGACCGAGCAGGTTTGCCGCCTGCTGAGCCGCGTAGCGGTGGCTCGTGCCGTGGGCGCCGTAGCGGCGGATGCGGTAGTCGTCGTAGTAGCGGGCCGGCAGGGGGTACATGTAGGCCTTAGGCGGCATCGTGGCGTGGAAGGCCGTGTCGAAGACGGCGACCTGGGGCGTGCTCGGCATGAGCGCGGCCATCATGTCGATGCAGGCGTCGGCCGGCGGGTTGTGCAGCGGTGCCAGCTCCTCGCACAGCTCAAGCTTCTCGCGGGCCGGCTCGTCAATGATCACGGATTTGGTGAAGTACTCGCCACCGGCCACGATGCGGTTGCCGATGGCGTCGATCTGCGAGAGGTCGCTGATGGGGCTCTCCGGATCGTCCACCAGCGCTTCCAAAAGCTTCTTCAGGCACTCGGCTACCGTCATGTCCGCCACATGATAGGTGACCTTCTGGAAATCGGGCGCGAAGGCCACGTTCATGTAAGCGTCAGGCGTGCCCACTTTCTCGGCCAGGCACTTCATGAGCGACACCTTGCCGTCGGTCTCGATGAGCTGGCTCTTCAGCGACGACGAACCCGCATTCACAACCAGTATGCGCATGGGCATTCCCCTTCCATACAAGAAGAGCCGGCGCGAGGCCGGCTCTTGAATTCGATGGTCGGGTTGACAGGATTTGAACCTGCGGCCTCTGCGTCCCGAACGCAGCGCTCTACCAAACTGAGCCACAACCCGAAATGCTTCCTTGCGGACAGCGAACGCTATGATACCACAGAGCCCGCCCAGCGCAAGAGAAAAGTCGGCGGAATTTTACGCCTGCCCGCGCTCGGCGAGCTTTTGGGCGAGGTAGTCTTTCGGCACCACCTTCACAACAATGATGCCGTCGCTGATGACATCGCCGTCCCCGTCGTAGGCGGCCACGTCCCAGTACAGCTTGTAGCCGGCCTTCGACGACGGTTTGCGCTCGGCGAGTTTCGCCACGCCGCGAGCCACGTCGCCTTCCCGACCGCTCTTCTTGTGACGGATGGTCACCTCCACGCCGAAGGGCTGCTCGGTCTCCAAGTCGCATGCCAGCTCGCCGCCGGCCGAAGCGACCGATTCCAGAAGCGCGATAGTGGCGCCTCCGTGCAGAAAGCCGAAAGGCTGCAAAAGCGCCGGAGTGATGGGCATCTCTGCCTCGACGAGGCCCGGTTCCACCTTGGTGAAGTGGACGCCCAGCGTGTGGTTGAGCCCCTGCGTCTCGCGCTTCTGCGCTACTTCCAAGGCGGCGTCCGTCAGATTCGTCTCCGTCATCGCTTCCGCTTCCTTTCACGTCGGGCGCCCTCGCGGCACCCGCCTATTTCGTCTCCTTCGAAGGCTTCCCCGACCCAGTCGCCGGCGAAGCCTTCGGGGCCACCGGCACCTTCTCGGGCTCGGGCCGGCCCTCAGCCGTCTCCCACTTGGCGGCCTCGTCGGCCTCCACCTGCTTCACAGCCTCCACCTTGTCGGGCAGCTCGTGCTCCATGGCCTCGGCGTTGCCCTTCAAATCGCGCTTTCCCAGCGGCATAAACGCCTTGATGCGCTGGATGACCACCGCGCCCACGAGGAACGGCAGCCAGAACACAATGCCGCGGTAGACGATGACCACGGCAAGACCCGTGGCCGAGCCGATGCCGAACAGCGCGAAGGCTACGGTCACCGCCGCCTCCACAACGCCGACGCCCTGGGGCACAAAGGAAATCATAGCGAACAGCGTGGCCACAACATACCCGCAAATGAGCGCTTCTGGGTGGTGCACGCCGAAGGCAAAGCCGACGAGCACGAAGCAGCTCATCTCACAGATGCTGGAAAGGGTCGTCCAGAGGAACGATTGCACCGTTTTGCGGGGATTTTTCGTGATGAGGTGCGCGGCGCTGGAGAAGTTGTGGATGGTGCGCTCCACGGACTCGTCGATGGCCGGCTTCTTGAGCTTCGCGAGGATCTTGTCGGCGAGCCTCACGAAGGGCCGCAGCACCTTCAGCACCAGCTGGGGCTTCAGGCCGCCCACAGCGATGACGAACACGAGGCCGCCCACGAGCGCCACGGCCACCAGCCCGAGCGCCAGCCACCCCGGTTGCAGCCCCACCGTGAAGGTGAGCACCCCGAAGGTGGTGAGCATGATGATGACGAAGCCGGAATCGATGGACAGCTGCATGAGCAGCGCCGCCGTGGTGCCCTTGCCCGCCTGCATGCCGTTGCGCGTGGCCGTGGCCATGACGAGCGACGTGCCGGCCAGGTTCATAGAGGGCGCCACCGTGTTCATGAAGAAGGTGCCGAACACGAGCGACAGGCCCGTGCGGTAGCTGATGTGCCCGTTCACGGTGTTGAAGCAGGCCTGAAAGCCGCGCCCCTGGGCCAGGTACTTGCACAGCTGGGCCACCACCGCCGCAATGATGAAAAAGGGCGTGCCCTGCTTGATGGTGTCGACAAGCTTCACCAGCGAGTCGCCGGAAAAGAATATGAATGCGAGCACGATAACGACCACCAGGCCGATCATGATCTTCTGCAAATTGCCGCGCATCAGCGCACCTCCGTCGTGGTAGGAGACAGGGGTAGGTGCATCATTATAACGCGCCGCCCACAAACTCCATGAGATCGCTGCGCAAAAGCCAATCGCGCTCGTCAGCCCCCGTGCCTTCCGCATCGGTTTCCAGGAACAGGAACCCGTAGAAGCCCACCGTCACCGGATCGAAAACATGGTAGGCGAGCACATGGCTGAACCGCTCGCAGAGCGCCGCACCGTCGAAGGGGCGCGCCAAGTCGGCCTCCGGCGCCGGATTCAGAAGCGACATGGAGTACACCTTGCCCGAGTGCGCCGCGTACAGCGCCGCCAGATCGACCGGCGTATCTTCCAGGAAGGCCTCGTAGGTGCGCAGGCCCACGCCGTAAAAGGCCACGTCGGTGCCGCCGAGGCCCGCGAAGCGCAGGGGGTTGAACTCGATGGGAGCAATCGTGTCGCCATCGACGCGCAGCTCCACATGCACGGGAATGTTACGGGCGCCCACCACCTCGTTCACGGCCGCCAGCCACGCCGTGAAGCGGTCGTTCCAGGCGTCCACGATGGCACCGTCGGTGAGGTACATGCGGTCGGAGGTATCCTCGGGGCCGGCGAAATCGTGACGCAAGATGTTCAGGATATGGGGCGCACCATCCTCGTCGAAGTAGGCGTCCAGGGCGTATTCCGTGCCCGCGAGGTAACCCTCGATAAGGTACTCGCTGCTGCCGACGACGCTTTCCGGATAGCGCTCGTGCCAGCCGTCCTCGCGCCGGGCGATATCGGCCACGGCAGCCGCCCAGTCCTCCGGCTCTTCAATAACGTAGACGCCCATGGAACAGAAGCCCACCGCCGGCTTAAGCACCACCGGCAACGGCAAGTCGGCGACGTTTACCGCTTCCAATCCCGCACGATCGACGGTCTTATGGAACAGGCCAGGGCTTAGAGGCGCGAGCTTCTCGCGCATGGCCGCCTTGTCCTTGAACAGGCGAATGGCATCGGTGAGCGTGGGGTTGTCCACGTGATCGAGAATCCAAGCCAGGGCGTTCTCGGAGTTCGTGTAGATGCGCTCCCCCGCTTCCAGGCGCCGGGCGCACTCGGCGGCGTCCACCAGGTTGAGCTTGCGGCCGCTCGCCACCAGCCTCTCGGTGAACCCGTTGGCGAGCACGGGATGCGCCGAAGCCTCCATCCAGTCGAGCAGCGGAACGGAGGCGTAGGGTTCATCGAGAATGATCATGGAAAGCTCCTTCGCATAGAGGACTTGCAAAACGGGCCCCTCGCTTGGAGGAGCCCGCCGGATTGCGCGCTTGGCGCGGAGGGGTGGCTAGCCGACGTAGAACGACCACTGCACGGAGTCGCCGGCGGCCAGCTGGCGCACGTCGCAGGCTTCCATGACCGTCTCGTCGTTCACCGTGTACACCCAGCCGGAGGCCTCGCCTTCAGAGCCGTTGGCGATGCCGTTGATGGAGGTGACGAACTTGCCGTAGTCGCTGTCCTCCACCTGCACATCCCAGTCCGCAGCCTCGGTCGCCTGCAGCACCGTGGCGCCATCGGGCACCGTCACCTCGATGGTCTTGGGCTCGGCGCCGGCGCTTTCCGGCATCGTGATGGAGACGGGAACAACGATGTCCTCCGCCGCCTGGCCGGCCTCGATGGGGCCTTCTTCCTCGGCCACTTGGGCCGCCTGCTCGGCCACGTTCTCTCCGCTGCCGCTGCCGCCGTTATCGGCCGCCTCCCCGGCGCAGCCCGGCACCACCAGCAAGAAGGTGAAGGCCAGGGCCACCAAGGCCACGAGCCACTGCTTAGGAAGCTCCGTGATGTCGAATTTGTTCATAGTTCCTTATCCTTTCTTCCAGGGCCCTGTTGTTCGGCTCGGTGTTCCGACTTCGCCGCCGCCGCGCCCTTCGGCACAACGGCGAACCTTACGGTTACTGGCATAGCGCGGGCTTTCCACCCACATTTCCCGAGACGCGCATTGCCGCATTCTCATCCACGGCGCGCACCGCGCTCCCACGCGCGGCCCGACGGGCCATTGACCTACCCATTATGGCGCAAAACGGCCGCCCTCGAAAGAGCGGCCGCAAAGGGTTCGACAACCGACACTTTAGGCCCCAAGCAAGGCCCCAATCGTCCGATTAGTGATGGAACAGGCGCATGCCGGTGAAGGCCATGGCGATGCCGTACTTGTTGGCCACCTCGATGACGTTGTCGTCGCGGATGGAGCCGCCGGGCTCGGCGATGTAGTCCACGCCGGACTTGCGGGCGCGCTCCACGTTGTCACCGAAGGGGAAGAAGGCGTCCGACCCCACGGTCACGCCGCTCATCTGCGCGATCCAGGCCTTCTTCTGCTCGCGGGTCAGGGCCTTGGGCTGCTCGGTGAACACGCGCTGCCACTCGCCGTCGCGCAGCACGTCGTCGCACTCGTCGTCGGACAGGTACACGTCGATGGCATTGTCGCGGTCGGGGCGACGAATGTCGGCCTTGAAGGGGAGGTTCAGCACCTCGGGCATCTGGCGCAGCCACCACTGATCGGCCTTGTTGCCCGCCAGGCGCGTGCAGTGGATGCGGCTTTGCTGGCCGGCGCCCACACCGATGGCCTGGCCGTCCTTCACGTAGCACACGGAATTGGACTGGGTATACTTCAGCGTGATGAGCGCTACGATCATGTCGATCTTCGCCGATTCCGGAATTTCCTTGTTCTCGGTCACCACGTTTTCCAGCAGCGCCTCGTTGATCTCGAAGTTGTTGTGGCCCTGCTCGAAGGTGATGCCGAAGACGTCCTTCAGCTCGGTCTCGGCCGGCACGTAGTCCGGATCGATCTGCACCACGTTGTAGGAGCCCTTGCGCTTGGTCTTCAAAATCTCCAGGGCCTCATCGGTATAGCCCGGGGCGATGATGCCGTCGGACACCTCTTTCGCCAGGTAACGGGCCACATCAGCGTCGCACACGTCGGACAGCGCCGCCCAGTCGCCGTAGGAGCACAGACGGTCGGCGCCGCGAGCGCGAATGTAGGCGCAGGCGATGGGCGAGAGCTCCCCCTCTTCTTCCACGAAGTACATGGCTCGGTCGGTCTCGGTGAGGGGCTGGCCCACGGCGGCGCCGGCCGGGGACACATGCTTGAAGGAAGCGGCCGCCGGCAGCCCCGTGGCCTCCTTCAGCTCCTTCACAAGCTGCCAGGAGTTGAAAGCGTCGAGGAAGTTGATGAAGCCGGGCTTGCCGTTCAGCACCTGAATGGGCAGGTCGCTGCCGTCCTTCATGAAGATGCGCGACGGCTTCTGGTTCGGATTGCAGCCGTACTTGAGCTCCAGTTCGTTCATGATTCTCCTATCTATGATGTTTCTGGGTCCTCGGGGGGCGAAGCTACGCGGTATTCTGATTCGCTCAGACAGTCCCCGCTTTGTGGAAATGCCCGCTGGGCATTTCCAGTCGCTGCGGAACTCGCTCGGTCAGAACACCCCGTATCTTCGCTAAGCTCAGCCGTAGTTGAGAGCGCCTAGCTTCACTCGCTGCGGAACTCGCTTGGTGAGCGGCGCCCCGCATCCCGCCAAGCTCAACCGTAGTTGAAGATGGGCGCGATTAATCCCCGAGGTTCTTGTTGTAAAGGGTCACTTCGCCGCCGACATTGGCGTAGAGGCTCACCTTGTTGTCGTCGTTCAGCGCGGCCCACAGCTCATCGGGAGTCGGCAGCGTCACCGGGATGGGCTCGCCGGCGAAGGTGGGCAGCGGATTGCCGTCGCCCTGATAGGTGCTGATAAAGTAACCGCAGCCCTCGTCGTCACCTTCGTAGGCGAAGAACTCGCGGATGCAGCGGTCGCCATCGGCGTGCTTCAAGATGGACATCTCAAACGAGCCGTCGGGGTTCACAATGGCCGAGATGCGCGGCGTGAAGTTCGGCGCGTCGGGCTCGTACTCGCGCTGCATGCAGCCAGCGCGGAAATCGCCCGCCTCCACGATAGTGTCGGTTTGATCGCCGTTGGTGACCACGAGCGCGTCGCCCATCGTGCGCACGGGGTGGTAGATGATGAGGCTCGGATCTTCCAGAAGCGCGGGATCGTGGGCCTCGGTGCGGATGCCGTCGGGTTCTGCGGCGAAGATGCGATTGCGGCTGTTCACCGAGCGGCCCATGATGAAGTAGTACACGGTGTCCTTGCCCACCACGATACCGCGGCCCGGGTAGGGATTGTTTTCCAGCAGTTCGACGAGGTCTTGCACGGGCGTTCCCTTTCTCTTCGGCTCTCCGACGTTGCCGCGACCGGTGCGCTTTCCGCATCGGCTCTCGACGCGTCGGCATCTTCCGCGCCCCACCCAACTAAAAAGGGCAAGCCCCTCCTGCGAGAAGGCTTGCCCAGACGGTCGGCAGGATATGCGCGCTGCTCCCCCGTGGTTCCCCACGCGTACCCGTCAGTCACAGCGCGTTCGCTTCGAAAAGCAGGGTATCACGGAAAGAGTCGCCTGCGGAAGAGCGCTCCTCGTTTTCCCACGGCTTTTCCGTCGGCGGCGCAAGCGCGGCCAGAGCGGCTATTCCCGCCCCAGGCTCTTCTCGTGGCGGGCCTGCGCCTCTTCGCTGTAGCGCTGCTTGTAGCGCACGTCCACCAGCTCGCCGACAATGGCGATGGCCAGCTCCGCCGGGGTCTTCGCGCCGAAGCTAAGACCGATGGGCCGCTTCACGCGATCCCAATCGGACTCGGAGATACCCGCATTGACGACGAGGTCGTGCACGGTGGAGTTCTTGCCCGCGCACCCCATCATGCCCACATAGTGCACGCCGTTCTGCAGCGCCCAGATGCAGCTTTCCGGATCGAACATATGCCCGCGGGTCAGCACGCACACGTAATCCTCGGGGCGTGCCGGCATGTTGGCCAGCTCGTCGAAGTTGCCCCCGTGCAGCATGATGCGCTCGACGCGCGGGAAGCGCTCCTCGTTCAAGAACGCCGGATCGTAGTCGACCGCCACCACATGGAAGCCCACATGATCGGCCAGCTGAGCCACTTCTACGGCCGCATCGGACGCACCGAGCAGCCACACCCGCACCTTCCCGAAGAGCGGCTCGCTCGCCCAGGTGAGGCCGTCGAACTGGTCGTTGTGCATCGAGGGGCCGCGGGTGACGTCCTTCGCCTGGAAGATATCGCGGGGCGACAGCTCGCGGGAGGCGACAATTTCCTTGGCATCGTTGCAGAAGAACACAAGCGGCTCTCCGTCGGCGGAACCCTGCTCGCCGTACTTCTTCGTGACCTCATTGTCCACATTGCCCTGGGCAGCAGCCCCGTCGTAGACGACCTTGAAGCCGAGCCACGCCAAATCGCCCTCGTCCATAGCGCGCAAGGCGCGCTCGAACGTGGGGATATCGGCCTCAGTTAGCGTGGCGGCGATAGCCTCCAGCGTCGCGGGGCCGATGTGCGCATCGCCCGCCGTCGCCTCCTCCGAGAACGCCGGGAAATCCTCGACGGCCAGCTCGGGCACACGACCGGCTCGCAAATCAGCGACAATGGTTTCGATGGTCTCTCGTTTCATGGGTTCCTCCGCAATATTTGGTCTCAAAAATGGTCAAAAAGTCGAGAAATGAGTCTATATTTTGACCAACAAGACGCTATTCACGCCAAAATGATGCGCAACGGGACACATTTTCGATTGTTTCGAGCCCAAAACCAACGTCGCAAGACTCACTTCTCAGGTTTTTGACCAAAAAATCCAAAATTTGTGTCACCGAGCGCGCTTTTAACCGAGCGGTTGAATATGAATCTTGCGGTCGGCATCCAGGGTCATGCGGCCCTCGGCGATGGCGCGCAGCACCTCGGGGTAAATGACGTGCTCGGTCTCGTGGATGCGCGCCTCCAAAGCATCGATATCGTCACCTTCCAGCACCGGCACCGCGCGCTGAGCCACGATGGGCCCCTTGTCGTAGTCCTCGTTGGCCAGATGCACCGTCACGCCCGTCACCTTCACACCGGCATCCCATGCATCTTGAATAGCATGGGCGCCCTTGAAGGAGGGCAATAGCGCCGGGTGCAGATTCAGCACGCGATCGGGGAAGGCGTCGAGCACTACCGGGGTGAGCTTGCGCATATAGCCGGCCATGACCAGGTACTCAGCCCCAGCCTTATCCATGATGGCGGCGATGCGCCCGTCGGCGGCCGTGGGATCCTCGTAGCAGGAGCGGTCGAACACGGTCACGGGAATGCCGGCCGCCCGGGCCCGTTCGATGCCGTAGGCGTCGGGGCGCGACGACAGCACATGCACGATCTCAACCGGCAGATCCTCGGCAATCTCGTCGATGATGGCCTGCAAGTTCGTTCCGCTACCGGAGAGCAGCACGCCGATCTTCAGCTTCTCCATCTCATTTCCCTTCTCTCGGTCGCAGGGACTACGCGAACAAGCCGCCCTCGTTGGCGTACTGGACCTCGCCCCCGCCAGCGACGATGCGGCCGACGCGGAAGGTCTGCTCGCCGGCATCGGCCAGGGCGGCCTCCACGGCCTCAGCCTCGTCCGGATTCACGATGAGAATCATGCCGAGGCCCATGTTGAAGGTCTTGAGCGCCTCGGCCTCGGAGAGGTTCGCCTGCTCGCAGGCGAAACGCACCACAGGCGGGATGGACCAGGTGCCCAAGTCGACCTCGGCGTTCACGGTGGCCGGCAGGGCGCGGTTCAGGTTCTCGGTGATGCCGCCGCCAGTGATGTGGGCGAGCGCGCGAACAGCGCCGGGCACCGCTTCCATAACGGCGCGCACCGGCTTCACGTAGATGCGCGTCGGTGTGAGCAGCGCCTCCAAAATGGACTGGCCGCCCAGGTCCTCGCGAGGTTCGCGCAGCTCTTCCTCGCCGCGGTCGCCGATGCACACCTTGCGGGCGAGCGAGTAGCCGTTGGAATGCAGGCCGGACGAGGCGAGGCCGATGAGCACGTCGCCCTCACGCACGCTCTCGGGATCCAACATGCGCGGCCGGTCGACCAGCCCCACGCAGAAACCCGACAGATCGTAGTCGTCCGGATCCATCACACCGGGATGCTCGGCCATCTCGCCGCCGATGAGCGCGCAGCCGGATTGGCGGCAGCCCTCGCCGATGCCCCCGACGATTTTGGCCATGGCCCCGGAATCCAGCTTGCCCACGGCAACGTAGTCGAGGAAGAACAGCGGCTCGGCACC
>OLQI01000520.1_pt1 | contig 35174 bp, 30 predicted proteins | sample 1672171 | NCBI WGS metagenome assembly OLQI01 (sample SAMEA3136655, study PRJEB25190) | human gut metagenome
CAGTTAACATCGTTCCGAACAGCACAGGTGCTGCTAAAGCAATCGGTCTTGTTATTCCAGAACTGAACGGCAAACTGATCGGTTCCGCACAGCGTGTTCCAACCCCAACAGGTTCTACTACAATCCTTACAGCAGTTGTTGAAGGAAATGTAACTAAAGAGCAGATCAACGCAGCTATGAAAGCAGCTTCTAACGAGTCCTTCGGATACAACGAAGATGAGATCGTTTCCAGCGATATCGTTGGTATGAGATTTGGTTCCCTGTTCGATGCTACTCAGACAATGGTTCTTCCACTTGAGAATGGCACAACAGAGGTTCAGGTTGTTTCCTGGTATGATAATGAGAACTCCTACACAAGCCAGATGGTTCGTACAATCAAACACTTTGGTAAACTGCTTAACGCTTAATCAGAAGCAGAGTAGGGTTTTCAAATGCTGACAAGCCATGGCCTGACAGCATATGAATAAGACTCAGAGAAGGGTCCGGTCTGAATAGGACCGGACCCTTTTGTCTGTATAAAGTTAATTTATAATAAGGAGGCATAACAAGATGCTGAATAAAAAATCTGTTGATGACATCAACGTAAAAGGCAAAAAAGTCCTCGTAAGATGCGACTTTAATGTACCTCTGCAGGACGGCAAAATTACAGATGAGAACCGTCTGGTAGCAGCTCTTCCTACAATCAAGAAGCTGATCGCAGATGGTGGAAAGATTATACTTTGCTCCCACCTTGGAAAACCGAAGGGAGAGCCGAAGCCTGAGTTATCTCTTGCACCTGTTGCAAAACGTCTCACAGAGCTTCTCGGACAGGAAGTTAAATTCGCTGCTGATCCGGAAGTTGTAGGACCAAACGCAAAAGCTGCAGTAGCAGAGATGAAAGACGGAGATGTTATTCTTCTTGAGAATACACGTTACCGTGCAGAAGAGACTAAGAACGGTGATGAGTTCAGCAAGGAACTTGCTTCTCTTTGCGATGTATTTGTAAACGACGCATTCGGTACCGCTCACAGAGCACACTGCTCTAACGTTGGCGTTACCAAATATGTAGATACAGCTGTTGTTGGATATCTGATGCAGAAAGAAATCGATTTCCTCGGAAACGCTGTAAACAACCCGGAGAGACCATTCGTTGCAATCCTTGGCGGAGCTAAGGTTTCCAGCAAGATCTCTGTTATCAACAACCTTCTTGACAAGGTTGATACTCTGATCATCGGCGGCGGAATGTCCTACACATTCTCCAAGGCACTTGGCGGACACATCGGAACCTCTCTTTGCGAGGATGATTATCTTCAGTATGCATTAGACATGATGAAGAAAGCAGAGGATAAGGGCGTTAAGCTTCTTCTTCCTGTAGATAACAGAATCGGTGACAACTTCTCCAACGACTGCAATATCCAGGTTGTAAAACGTGGTGAGATTCCGGACGGATGGGAAGGAATGGATATCGGACCAGAGACAGAGAAGATTTTCGCTGACGCTGTGAAAGATGCTAAGACTGTTGTTTGGAACGGACCGATGGGCTGCTTCGAGATGCCGAACTTTGCTCATGGTACAGAAGCTGTTGCTAAGGCACTTGCTGATACAGACGCTACAACCATCATCGGCGGCGGTGATTCTGCAGCAGCAGTTAATATCCTTGGCTATGGCGACAAGATGACCCACATCTCCACAGGTGGCGGTGCATCCCTTGAGTTCCTGGAAGGAAAAGAGCTTCCGGGTGTAGCAGCAGCTAATGATAAATAGGCACCCCATACTTAATGAGGGCAAGCCACAGGCGCAGACCGAATTTAGTATGAAAGCCCACCTGACCACTTAATGAAAGCGAACCGAAGGTGAAGCTTGAATTTAGTGCACATGGTGATTCCGAAAAATAAAGGAGATTATATAATAATGTCTAGAAAGAAAATTATTGCCGGAAACTGGAAAATGAACATGACTCCAAGTGAGGCAGTTAAATTAGTAGAAACCTTAAAACCATTAGTAGCAAACGAAGACGTTGACGTAGTATTCTGCGTACCGGCTATCGATATCCTTCCAGTTGTTGAGGCTGCAAAAGGATCCAACATCCAGGTTGGTGCTGAGAACATGTACTTCGAGGAGAAAGGTGCTTTCACAGGCGAGATTTCCCCGAACATGCTCACAGATGCTGGTGTTAAATATGTAGTTCTCGGACATTCCGAGAGAAGAGAGTACTTCGCTGAGACAAGTGAGACCGTAAACAAGAAAATGCTTAAAGCATTCGAGCACGGCATCACTCCGATCATGTGCTGTGGTGAGACTCTTGCTCAGAGAGAGCAGGGCGTAACTATGGACTTCATCCGTCAGCAGGTTAAAGTTGGTTTCCAGAATGTTACAGCTGATCAGGCTAAAACAGCCGTTATCGCTTACGAGCCAATCTGGGCTATCGGAACCGGTAAAACAGCTACAACTGAGCAGGCTCAGGAAGTTTGCGCAGGAATCCGTGCTTGCATCGCTGAAATCTACGATGAGGCTACAGCAGCTGCAATCCGCATCCAGTACGGCGGATCTGTAAACGCTAAAACTGCTCCGGAATTATTTGCTCAGGCAGATATCGACGGCGGTCTTGTTGGCGGTGCTTCCCTCAAAGCTGAGTTCGGCGACATCGTAAACTACAACAAATAACCTAGATTCGTATCTCTTTAAATAATAGTAAGATATCTATATCTTACAAGTGTCCAAGCGTTGAAGACGCCATAATTCGCTATTCCGGTTCTGCCGGGAGCGTTTTATGGCGTTTTTGTTTTGATACAGTAAGGAACTTTTAGCTAATTTTACCCAAAATACATTTTTTCCAGGCATAAAAAATTACGCTTTAAGATCAATCCAATATTGTAATCAGCTTATGATTATGGCATAATAGTTAAGGATATGTAAAAATTGAGAAAAATCCACGTTAATAGAAAACAAAATACTTGAGAAGAAAGGTCGCACTCATGCGAAGGAGCAGAGAGGGAAGCGACAACAGAGGAGTAAAACATGGCAATTTTTTCAATGGTTTTATCTTTGCTATGCGGAGTATCGTTTTTCTTATTTGGAATGTCATTGATGGGAGACGGACTGAAATCCGTTGCCGGCAATAAGCTGGAAGCTTTCCTTTACAAGATGACAAATACCCCGCTGAAGGGTGTTGCACTTGGAACCGGTGTTACAAGTGTGATCCAGTCTTCATCTGCCACAACGGTTATGGTTATCGGTTTTGTAAACTCCGGTATGATGAAGCTGAAACAGGCAATTGGTATTATCATGGGCGCAAATATCGGAACCAGTATCACAGGATGGATTTTGTGTCTGTCCTACATCCAGGGCTCCGGTGGAATTGCAAGCATCCTTTCCACAGCTACTATCTCAGCAGTCGTAGCTGTGATCGGTATTATTCTTCGTACATTCTGTAAGAGATCCGTACACAGAAATATCGGAAATATTATGCTGGGCTTTGCCATTTTGATGAACGGAATGCAGATGATGAGCGGTGCCGTTTCCCCGCTTCGTGAAAGCCCTGTCTTCATCAACATGCTGACAATGTTTTCCAACCCCATTGCAGGTATCCTGGTAGGTATTGCGTTTACCGCAGTGCTCCAGAGTGCATCCGCTACCGTCGGTGTGCTCCAGGCACTTTCCGTAACCGGAATCCTTACCTTTGCAAGTGCATTTCCAATCGTTCTTGGTATCGGCGTTGGAGCTGCCTGTCCAGTACTGATCTCCGCAGTTGGAGCCAACAAGAATGGTAAAAGAACTGCCCTTGTATATCTGCTGAACGACCTGTTTGGCCTGATCCTGTGGTCCATTATTTTCTACACAGCGAATGCCATCGTTCACTTTGGATTTATGGATATGATCATGTCGCCTGTATTCATTGCCCTTCTGAATACGGTATTCCGTGTGGCAACTGTCGTTGTACTGTTCCCATTCATACCGAAGATCGAGCAGCTTGTATGCTACCTGGTAAAGGACAGTGCAGAGGAGCTGGAAGACGAGGCAGACTTCGATCTTCTGGAAGAGCGTCTGCTTAACTATCCTGCACTTGCTATTGGCCAGTGCCATCGTGCAATGAACGGCATGGCGAAGAAGCTTCGGAAGAATGTGAACAGAGCCATGAACCTTCTGAACGATTACCAGCAGGATAAATACGATAAGGTACAGCGGAAAGAAGACCTGATCGACAAATATGAGAGCCGTCTTGGGGAATACCTGATTCAGCTTACCAAGCGTGAGATGAACACAGCCCAGACTCGTCAGACCTCCCTTTATCTGCATACCATCAATGACTTTGAGCGAATCGGAGACCATGCTTCCTATATCGCGCATATGTCTAATGAAATGCATGATAACCACACTACCTTCTCTCAGACCGCATGGGATGAGCTGAATGTAGTTATGGACGCAGTCCGTGAGGAAATCAATATCACCTGCACTGCTTTCATGAATGATGACAAGGAAGCCGCACAGCGCGTTGCGCCTCTTGGCGTGGTAATCACCAGACTTTGCGATGAGCTGAAAATGCGCCATGCAGAGCGTCTCAGCCAGGGCAAATGCGGTCTGGAAGAGGGAACTGTATTCAGTGATATCCTGAACAGCTTCGGCCGTATTGCGTCCCATTGTGCAAGTGCCATGACCGCGCTTATGAAGAGTGATGATGAAACGACAGATATTCACATCCATAACTCCAAGATTTATCCCACTGACAGCCTTGAATACTACAGCTATTTCAAGGAATACAGACAGAAATACGACATTGGACCGGAAGTTGAGCACAAGCTCAGCATGGAACCGGAAGAAGTAGAATAAGCATACGAAATACAAAACACCGTCAGAGAAATGACCGGATAGAACCGGGAAATTTCTGGCGGTGTTTTTATATAACAACGTAAAAGGAAAAGTACAAACTGTTCTACAAAAGAATACAATAACAAATATCTGTGTATATAAAAATCATACACATTTTTGGATGATCGGCGTTATGTTCTCGAATATTTTATTTTTCGGAAGGCGTCTCCCCGTACTCTTTTTTCCTAGAAGCCCGGCTGTGATCGGCAGCCGCCGCTTTCCTCTGCATTTTTACATATTGCGTGTACTGCTCATCCGGCACATGCTCCACAATATCCTCAATGTTGCATTCCAGAATGGTGCAGATACGGTCAAGGGTAAAAATCTCAATGTTCTCATTCTTGCGGAACTTATGCAGCAGACTTTTGCTCACCTCGTAATACGTATAAAGGTCATACTGGGAAATATGACGTTCTTCCATGGTTTTCCACAACCTGTCATATTTTATCATGATCAAACCCCATAACTGCGATTGTTCAAAGCAGCAGTCAGGCAGCGAACAAGCCCGAATCTGCAGCCAGGATCTACTCCTATTTATGAACAATTTGTACTTGATATATGTCTATTATCGGGGTAAAATTAAAAATATCATAGGGTCGTTATAAAGACCCTAAAAGGGAGGGAGAAGCATTGAAGAAAGTATTGGAGACGGGAATTGAAGTGGTGTTTGCAGGACTTCTGGCAGGATGCCTGTTTTACTGTATGGTAGCCGGAGCTGGAACAACTGCGTATGTGATCCTGGCAGCCATTTTGTCCATAGCCATTTCCGTAACCCTATGTGCCGGATTTCACTATATCAGGAAGCTGAAGAAGCAGCTGGAGGAGCTGGAAGAGAAGCAATAACCGGAAAACACATCGTTACTTCTGTTTTTTCTCCGAATCCCCATCTTGACAAATTCCACATTCTGCCATAGTATAGGAATCACACAGTGAAATGTTAATGTACGAAAGACAACTGTCTTTTTCACGCTGACGTTTAATGATTACAGAATCCTATATAAAGAAGGGAGTTCCCCATGGAAGAAAAAGTGATAAAAGCGGCCCTTTTGGGGCTTGGAACAGTTGGAACCGGAGTTTACAAGGTTCTGAAAGGCCAGGAAGAGGAGATGACAACCAAGATCGGCTGCAAGGTCAAGATCCGTAAGATCCTGGTTCGAAATCTGGAAAAGGCAGCTGCGAAGGTAGACGATCCTGCAATGCTTACAAACAGCTGGGAAGAGATCAAGCAGGATCCTTCTATTGACATTGTGATTGAGTTGATCGGCGGAATTGAGCCCGCACGTACTTATATCCTGGACGCTCTTCATGCAGGCAAGCATGTGGTAACGGCCAATAAGGATCTGATCGCAGTCCATGGAAAAGAGCTTCTGGACGCAGCTAAAGCTTCCCATGTGGATCTGCTTTTTGAGGCAGCTGTGGCAGGCGGAATCCCCATTATCCGTCCTCTGAAGCAGTGTCTTGCAGGCAATCATATGAGTGAGGTTATGGGAATTGTAAACGGAACCACCAACTTCATTCTCACCAAAATGTCCCAGGACAACATGGAATTTAAGGATGCCCTGGCACTTGCCGCCAAGCTTGGATATGCAGAGGCAGATCCGACAGCAGATATTGACGGATTGGATGCAGGTCGTAAGGTGGCCATTCTTGCCAGCGTAGCTTTTAATTCCAGAGTGGTATTTGATGACGTTTATATTGAAGGAATCACCAAGATTTCCGCCAAGGATATTCGCTATGCCAAAGAAATGGGCTGTGCTATCAAGCTTCTTGGCGTTGCACGCAACACAGACACCGGGGTAGAGGCTTACGTTTGCCCGATGCTGATTCCAAACGACCATCCGCTTGCAACGGTAAATGATTCCTATAATGCAGTTTTTGTTCACGGTGACGCGGTAGAGGACGCTATGTTCTTCGGCAGAGGTGCTGGTGAGCTTCCCACAGCCAGTGCTGTAGTGGGCGATATTTTCGACATTGTAAGAAATATAGTGGCAAATTGCTGCGGACGCATTGGATGTACCTGCTATAAACAGCTTCCTGTAAAAAGAATGGAAGATACTTACAACCGTTATTTCCTTCGCCTCCATGTGGAGGACCGCTGCGGTGTGCTTGCTGAGATGACAGAGGTTTTTGCCAAATATCACGTAAGCATTGCCCAGATCATCCAGCGCGACAGCCAGAGCCAGGACGACCATCTTGCAGAGGTTGTTGTGATCACAGCTAAGGTACGGGAAGGCGATTTCAAGACCGCAGTCCAGGAACTTTCCAATAAATCCTCTGTAAAGCGTATTTCCAAGACAATCCGCGTTTACGGAAAATAAAATTTTGAAAAATTGTGATTGAAAAATTCCAGATTTTTGATACTATATATAAGGAGTAACAAACAAAAGAAAAGCTGCTGTTTCCCAGGGGATCAGCAGCCGGGAAATTTTTAATCGCATAAAGGAGAACATTATGAGCAAGAAACCAACGGTTTTAATGATTCTTGATGGATACGGCCTGAATGACAGACATGACGCTAACGCTGTATATGAAGCAAATACCCCTGTCATGGACAAGCTGATGGCGGAGTATCCTTTTGTAAAAGGTAACGCAAGCGGACTGGCTGTAGGTCTTCCAGAGGGCCAGATGGGTAACTCTGAGGTAGGACATATGAACATGGGCGCAGGCCGTATCGTATACCAGGAGCTTACCAGAATCACCAAAGAGATCCAGGACGGTGATTTCTTTAAGAATGAGGCACTTCTTACAGCAATGAAGAATGCCAAAGAAAATGATTCTGCAATTCACTTTATGGGACTTCTTTCTGATGGAGGTGTTCACAGCCACATCACCCATCTTTTCGGACTTCTTCAGATGGCGAAGAATGAAGGACTTAAGAAAGTTTACGTACACTGCTTCCTTGACGGCCGTGACACACCTCCGGCATCCGGAAAAGGATATATCCAGCAGCTTCAGGCAAAGATGGATGAGCTTGGCGTAGGTGAGATTGGTGTTGTTTCCGGACGTTACTATGCAATGGACCGTGACAACCGCTGGGATCGTGTTGAGCTTGCTTACAACGCACTTACCAAGGGCGAGGGCGTTAAGGGAACAGATGCAGCTGAGGCTGTACAGGCTTCCTATGATGACGGCAAGACAGACGAGTTCGTTCTTCCGACTGTAATCGAGAAGGACGGCAAGCCGGTAGCTGTTGTTTCTGATAAGGACTCTGTTGTATTCTTCAACTTCCGTCCTGACCGTGCACGTGAGATCACCAGAGCTTTCTGCGACGATGCTTTCACAGGCTTTGCAAGAGAGAAGAGACTGGACCTCACATATGTATGCTTCACAGATTATGACGATACCATCGGCAATAAGCTGGTAGCATTCCACAAGGTTCAGCTTCACAACACATTCGGCGAGTACCTTGCAGCTCACAACATGACTCAGGCACGTATCGCTGAGACTGAGAAATATGCGCACGTAACCTTCTTCTTCAACGGCGGCGTTGAGGAGCCGAACAAGGGAGAGGACAGAATCCTTGTGAAGTCCCCGAAGGTTCCGACCTATGACCTTCAGCCTGAGATGAGCGCTCCAGAGGTTTGTGAGAAGCTTGTAGCAGCAATTAAATCTGAGAAATACGACGTGATCATCATCAACTTCGCGAACCCGGATATGGTTGGACATACTGGTGTTGAGGCAGCAGCAATCAAGGCTGTTGAGGCTGTTGATGAGTGCGTAGGCAAGTCTGTTGAGGCTCTCAAAGAGGTTGACGGACAGATGTTCATCTGTGCTGACCACGGTAATGCAGAGCAGCTGGTTGACTATGAGACAGGCGAGCCATACACTGCTCATACCACCAACCCGGTTCCATTCATTCTTGTAAACGCAGATCCGAAATACACACTTCGTGAGAACGGATGCCTTGCAGACATCATCCCGACCCTGATCCAGCTTATGGGCATGGAGCAGCCGACAGAGATGACAGGCAAGTCTCTTCTTGTTGAGAAATAAATAAAATTGCAGCAGCTGTCCAGATGCTGGACAGTTATGGAATATTGTGTGAAAACAGGGTGCAGCTTCCTATAGGGGCTGCACCTTTTTGTCCTCAAAAAGCATCCTGGAAAAATTTTTAAATTTCTTAAAATAGGGGCTTGAAAGTAAGTGGTATTTCGCCTATAATCGCTCTCAAACGATATTTTTTCTTATGGAGGAAAACTTAAAATGCAGACAGATATGACTGTGGGAAAGCCCATGAAAATGCTGCTGAATTTCACCATTCCTGTTTTTATCGGTAATGTATTTCAGCAGCTTTACAGTATGGCGGATGCGGTTATAGTAGGAAAGTTTGTAGGTACCAAGGGATTGGCGGCGGTAGGAGCCACAGGTACCATCACCTTTCTGATCATTGGTTTTCTGATGGGACTGACCACAGGATTTACCGTACTTACCTCCCAGAAATTTGGGGCAGGAAGAATGGATGAGATGCGGAAGACAGTTGGCAATGCAGCCATTCTTTCCGCCGTGATCGCGGTGATCATGACGGCGGTCAGCATGCTGGGAATGCACAGACTGCTGGTTTTCATGCATACACCGGAGGATATTTTTGACGGGGCATATGGCTACATTATGATCATCTGTGCCGGAATTTTTACCCAGGTGCTCTACAACCTGGTGTCCAGTGTCCTCAGGGCTCTTGGCAACAGCAAGACACCGCTGTATTTCCTGATTTTGGCAGCAGGCCTTAATATTGTATTGGACCTTGTGTTCATTATCTTTTTCCACTGGGGTGCGCCGGGAGCTGCATGGGCAACGGTTATTTCCCAGGGAGTGTCCGGACTTCTCTGCCTGGTCTACATCTGGAAAGCTGTTCCGGAGCTTCGCATGAAAAGAGAAGACTGGCATTTTAACAAAGACATTGCCGCGAAGCAGATCAGCGTGGGAATCCCAATGGGCCTTCAGTATTCCATTACAGCCATTGGAACCATGATGGTACAGAGCTCCCTGAATATTCTTGGTTCTTACGCGGTTGCAGCCTTTACCGCAGGAAATAAGATCGAGAATATTTTCACCCAGGCTTTTGTCGCTATTGGAACTACTATTTCTACATACAATGCCCAGAACATCGGAGCCAGAAAGCTGGACCGTGTGCGCCAGGGCTTCCGTGCAACAGATGTGATCGGATGCGCGTATGCGGTAATTGCAGGCTTCATTCTTTTCTTCGCAGGCAAATACTTCTCTTATCTGTTTATTTCAGATAATGCAGATGTGGTCATTCCTATGGTGGATACCTACCTCCGGTGCGTGGGAATGTTCCTGGTTCCGCTGTATGTGGTAAACTGCTACCGCAACGGCTTCCAGGGAATGGGCTACGGCCTTCTGCCTATGCTTTCCGGTGTGGCTGAGCTTGTAGGAAGAGGCGTGATGGCTGTTATAGCAGCGAATAAAAAGAGCTACACCATGGCGTGCATGGCAAGTCCGTTTGCATGGGTGGTTGCCACCGTGCTTCTGATTGTTCTTTACTTCTATGTGATGAAGGATATGAAGAAAAAACTGTGCCTGTAAGGTTAGACGTTTCATTACAGTGTGCTGCCGGGTACAGAGCGCGAATCGTGCCTGTAAATCTGGAAACACAGGAAAAATAAGGATTACAGGCATACATACAGAATATAATAAGATAGATGTGTCAGATGGAATTTTGTAACATTTTTCCATCTGGCACATTTTTTCTGTCTTTGGGGAAGAATATTTCTTTTACGTTGCAAAAGTTTGTGTAAAAGACAGAGGAAATATACATTTTAAGATGCAATTTGGAAAATATATGTTATAATAGAATAAGGTTTCGCTGTGAAGCGGCGGGACTTTGTTACAACGGTGTTTTTTTAGAGGAGAAATTTATACATGAGTAAGGACGAAAAGCGTACTCAGAGAGGCCCGGGAGGTTTCGAAGATAAAATAGATGCCGCCATGGCAGACCTGGAAGTGGATCTGGATGATGAGTTCCATGGGGCAGATTTTTTTGATGAAGAGGATACGCAGTCATCTGAGGATGGGGATTTCGATTCCTGGGATGACACAGATGAGGCCGATGATCAGGAGGACTCCGCAGAAGAGGATTACGAGGAAGAATATCCGGAGGAAGAGGAATACGATTCGGAGTATTCAGATGAATTTGAGGAGGAGTCTGAAGCGGACGATGACGAGGAGGAGTCTGAAGAGTTTGATGAGGAAGATGATTCCTATGATGATGAATCAGATGTCCCACAGGAGCGTGAGCTTCAGGTAGAAGAATTTTCCACAAGGTCCGGTCGGAAGAGAAGCCGCAGGGAGAAGAAAGAAAGTACTCAGAAACAGAGCGCCCGCCCCGCATCTCGTTCCGCTAGACCCACCAAGATTGCCTATGTTCCTATTTCTGAAGAAGAGCTGGACGAGAAAATCGTTCCCATCCAGAAAAAGAAGCATAAAGGCCTGAAGGTGACCGGAATTATTGCGGCCATTCTTGCAGTGACAGCAGGCTGTGCATATGGTGCAGTGACCTATTATTATGCGGACCGCTTTTTCGAAGGAACCTATATCAATGGGATCGACTGTTCCAACAAGACTGCCTATGAGGTGGAGCAGGCAATTGCCAGCACAGTGGAGGCTTATTCCATTGAGGTAACTTCCAGAAATCAGGATCCTCAGACTATCAGCGGAAGCCAAATTGGCTACCAGTACATGTCTGACGGTGAGGTACTGAACCTTCTGAAGCAGCAGAAGCCTTATGAGTGGGTGCGCGGCTTTATGGAGACAAGAAGCTACAACACACAGGAGAATGTAACCTTTGATAAGACTCTTCTCCAGAATGAGGTGAAAGCCCTGAACTGTGCCCAGCCGGAGAATCAGGTGGAGCCGGAGAATGCCTATGTGGCAATGAATGGGGATGAATTTACCATTGTTCCGGAGACTGAGGGAAGCAAGCTGAAGGTGAAGGAAGCCTATAAGGCATTAGATGCAGCCATTTCCGGCAGCCAGACCAGCATTGATCTTGGCAGCACGCCGGATGTGTATGCAGTGGCAGCCGTGACCAGTGAGGATTCCACGCTTCAGGCAACAAGAGATGCTTATAACAACTACACCAAGGCGAGCATCACCTACACTTTTGGTGATCAGACGGTGACCCTTGACGGAAGCACACTGAAGAACTGGCTGCAGTTTGACGAGAAGGGACAGCTGGTACAGGATGACGCATCCTTTACCCAGCATGTGAAGGACTTCGTGGCACAGCTGGCAAGCGAGCACAATACGGTAGGAACTACCCGTTCTTTCAATACCACAAGCGGCAGAACCGTTTCTGTATATGGTTCTGCATACGGCTGGAAGATTGACCAGGACGCAGAGGCTGCACAGCTGACGGAAGAAATCCGTACTGGAACACAGACTACCCGTGAGCCTGTTTATTCCATGAGAGCCAATGCCTACGGCTACAATGATATTGGAAGCACTTATATTGAGGTGGATCTGAGCAGCCAGCACATGTATTATTACCAGGGTGGCAGCATCATTTTTGATTCTGACATTGTTTCTGGTGATATCCGTTACGATGACAGAGCAACCCCTCCGGGAATTTTCACCCTGTATTACAAGAAGAGCCCGGATGTGCTCCGCGGTGCGAAGAAGCCGGACGGCACTTATGAATATGAGACTTCGGTTACCTACTGGATGCCGTTCAATGGAGGAATCGGCTTCCACGATGCTACCTGGCAGGCTTACTTCGGAGGAGACCGCTACACCTATGCAGGCTCCCACGGATGTATCAACATGCCGCTGGATGCAGCAGCAACCTTATACAGCATTATTGATACCAATGTGCCGATTGTTTGCTTTTACTAATTGATAACAAAAGAAGTGGAGAATAAGTTACTATGAATATGGATTCCTTTGATTTGATCTTGACTGTAGCAGCTCTTGTAATGGGAGTAATGCTTCTTACCGGTCATGGAGATATTCTGATGAAAGGCGGAAATGCCGCCGAGCGTAAGAGACTTTACGACGAGAAAAAGATTCAGCTGATTTCCGGTGTGACATTACTCATTTTCGGAGTTCTCACCGGACTGGATATGCTGATCAAGAGCTATGTGTATGATATTATTTACCTGGTACTGGTAATTGTCATCTTCATCGCTATGGTAGTTCTGATTCGTAAGAAATGTAAGAAATAAAACGTAAAAGCGCCTGCATCTCGGGAAAAGTTGGATGCAGGCGCTTGTTCTTTTGTAGAAAGTACAGTTGTCCATAGTCATGATAGATAGTGGAAAGCAACGAAAGAGTACTTCAGCCAGAAATACTTTTTTCAAAAAGTAGTGATGAAAATGGAAACTTTGTTAGAAGTATCCTTTGGCAAAAAAATTGCAAGCTGACATTATTCTGGAAAAATCAGAATAATGTCAGCAGATCCATCGGCTTCTCAATCACATAATCCGGTGTATCCACCTGCCCAAAGCCATAAGAGGCAAATACAAATGGCACTTCCGCCTCCTGACAGGCCTGGTAATCCCCGAAGGTATCACCCACATAGACAGGTGCCTTCAGCTCATATTTTTTCGCAATTGTCTGGATATTGGCAGCCTTAGCCTCGCCTGTATCCCCCGGGCAGAGATGTCCTGTGAAATACTTTCCAAGCCCTGTTTTTTCAAATACAAGCTCAATATATCCAGCCTGGCAGTTGCTGACCACAAAAAGTGGATAGCGCTTACTCAGTTCCCTCAGGGTATCTTCAAGCCCTTCATAAACCGGCGCCCCTTTTTCTCTCAAAAGTTCATGCTCTGCATGGCAGCAAAGGTCAATGATTCGAAGCTGCTCAGCCTCTGTCTGATCGGGAAGAATCGCTTTCGCAATATCCGGAAGCAGTCTTCCGAAAAGCCCCCTCAGCTGATCCGCCGTCACCCGGATGTCAATCTTTTCTTTCTCCAAAACTTCATTCCAGGCCTGCGCCACAACATCTGTGGAATTCCATATAGTACCGTCAACGTCAAAAATAATACTGTCCATTAGAGGTCTTTAGTCCTTTCTGGTGTTTTTACACTGATTTCATTTTATATAGGAAGTTTAAAAAATGCAATGTTTTTATTTAGATAATTTTTAGCTGGCTTTTTGCGGATTTTATGTTATGATAAGAAAGTCAGTTACTGTTTTTGACCTGTTGGTCAGTTTTTGGCAGGATCAGATTACATGTCAGACAGTAACGCGAGGTGAATCATGAAATACGAAAATATTACAGAAGGCCGTTTTCTTGACCGTCCCAATCGGTTTATTGCCCATGTGGAGATTGGCGGGCAGATCGAGACGGTTCATGTAAAGAACACAGGCAGATGTAAAGAGCTTCTGGTCCCAGGGGCGCAGGTCTTTTTGGAAAAGAGCGGCAACCCGGCGAGAAAGACAGCTTACGATCTGGTCTGCGTCAATAAAAGCGGACGCCTGATCAACATGGATTCCCAGATTCCCAATAAAGCAGCGCTGGAATGGGTAAAGGCAGGTCATCTTTTCACGGAAGAGGTTCAGGTGACGCCTGAGAAAACCTACGGCAATTCCAGGTTTGACCTTTACGCCTGCTCGGACAGAAGAAAGGCTTTCATCGAAGTGAAGGGAGTAACTCTGGAAGCTGATAACGTAGCGCGTTTCCCAGATGCGCCTACCGCAAGAGGCGTGAAGCATGTAGAAGAGCTGATTCGCTGCATGGAAGACGGCTACGAGGCATATCTTCTTCTGGTAATCCAGATGAAAGGAGTCACAAGGTTCGAGCCTAACTGGGATACCCACCGTGAATTCGGGGAAACCTTACAAAAGGCGCAGAAAGCAGGCGTGCACATTCTTGCTTACGACTGTCTGGTAGAACCGGACCGCATGGAGATCCAGGACCCTGTGCCTGTCCGTTTGGAAAGAGATTAGTGCCATTCTATGGCAGTAATTTGGAGGAAATAAAATGACAGATGAGTTTATACAGCCTCTTCTTGGGTGGTACGATGAGAACAAGCGGATTCTGCCCTGGCGTGATCAGCATAACGCTTATTACACCTGGGTGTCCGAGATCATGCTCCAGCAGACCCGTGTGGAAGCTGTAAAGCCCTATTTTGAACGATTTATCCGGGAGCTTCCTGACATACCAGCCCTGGCAGCCTGTCCCCAGGAGAAGCTTCTCAAGCTGTGGGAAGGCCTTGGCTATTACAGCCGCGTCCGCAACATGCAGCTGGCAGCCCAGGAGATGGTAGAAAAATATAATGGCAAACTTCCTGAAGACTTTTCCCTTCTTATCTCGTTAAAGGGTATAGGGAGTTATACAGCGGGGGCCATTGCCTCCATTGCCTACGGCATTCCCGTGCCGGCTGTAGATGGAAATGTTTTCCGCGTGGTAACCAGAATGACAGAGGATTCCGAGGACATTACGAAGCCAGCCTTTCGTAAGAAAACAGAAAAAGCGCTCCAGGAAATTATTCCTGTGGATCGTCCAGGAGATTTCAATCAGGCTATGATGGAACTTGGGGCAGTGGTGTGCGTCCCCAACGGACAGCCCAAATGTCTGATTTGTCCAGTGCGGGATTACTGCCTTGCAGGACTTCACGGAACCATGGAAAAATATCCGGTAAAGGCCCCGAAGAAGCCCCGAGTCATAGAAGAGCGCACAGTCCTTGTGATCCAGGATGGAAACTGTACCGCAATCCGCAAACGCCCTTCCAAAGGCCTTCTTGCCGGATTATACGAGCTTCCCAACACAGAAGGCTACTTAAGCCGTGAGGAAGCCCTGGACTATGTAAAAGACCTTGGCACAGAGCCCTTATATATAGAAGAATTGCCAGATGCCAAGCACATTTTTTCCCACATTGAGTGGCGAATGAAGGCATACCTGATCCGTGTGTCATCCTTAGAACAGACACACGCCCCAGGCATTCTTTTTGCAGATAAAAAAGAATCAGAGAGAAACTACGCCATCCCTTCCGCGTTTGGCGCATATGCGAAGTACATGAAGGAGGAAATTCAATGAAATTACTTAGTATAGCAATTCCATGCTACAATTCCGAAGCTTATATGGAGAAATGTATCCAGTCTCTTCTTCCGGGAGGAGACGAAGTAGAGATTCTTGTAATCGATGACGGTTCCAAGGACAGAACTGCAGAGATCGCAGATCAGTATCAGGAGAAATATCCGAACATCGTCCGCTCCATCCATCAGCCAAACCTTGGCCACGGCGGCGCCGTAAACACCGGTATCCACAATGCCCAGGGTCTCTATTTCAAGGTAGTAGACAGCGATGACTGGGTAAACGAGGAATCCTACAAAGAAATCCTGAAAACTCTGGAGGACCTAGTAAAGGGCTCAAAGACTGTAGACCTTCTCATCAGCAACTTTGTATATGAGAAGCAGGGCGCAGCCCGCAAGAAGGTCATGCAGTACCGCCACTGCCTGCCAGTGAACCAGATCTTCACCTGGAACGAAGTAGGACATATGCCTAAAGGAAAATATCTTCTCATGCATTCCATGATCTACCGTACCCAGTTGCTCCTTGAGTGCAATCTGACTTTGCCAGAGCACACTTTCTATGTAGACAATATTTTTGCATTTGATCCACTTCCATATGTACAGAACATGTACTACCTGGACACCAATTTCTACCGCTACTTCATCGGACGTGACGATCAGTCTGTCAATGAGGCTGTTATGATCCGCAGAATCGACCAGCAGCTGCGCGTAAACAAGCTGATGGTCAAGTCCTACACAAGCTGCGGCAGCATGAACAAGCGGGCTAGAGCCTACATGATCAGCTACCTGGACATCATCACCACCATTTCCTCCATCATGCTGATCCGCTCCGGCACCAAAGAAGCCCTCGATAAGAAAAAAGAGCTTCTCGAGTACATCCGCTCCACCAACCGTGTCCTTTACGGAAAACTTCGCCACAGCCTTATGGGCAACTTCATGAATCTCCCAGGCCGAGGCGGCCGCCGTGTCTCCGTAGCCGCCTACAAGATCTGTCAGAAGTTCTACGGCTTTAATTAACAATCCCCAGGGCGCTCGCTTCAGCGAAGCGCCCGTTTTTAGTTAATAGGACAAAAAAGACGCGCCCTCCAATTCCTGGAGGTTCGCGTCTTTCTCATCTTTAGTAGCGTTTCCCGCGTTTATTCCGTCCAAATCTCTCTACAGCCACATCCCGTGCTTCTTCCCCCGCCTTCTGCGGATAAAAAAACAAATACCCAAACAGAGCCAATGTAGCCCCACAGCAAACATCAATCACAGAATGCTGCTTCAAAAACATAGTAGACATGATGATCAGCAGGGTCAGAACCAAAGAACCATACCGAATGGCCTTCTTATCTCGAAGCGCCTCACAATTAGTCAGTGACATATGAATCGCCAGAGAGTTAAACACATGGATACTAGGAAGCACATTGGTCGGCGTATCCGTGCGATACAGCCACCGAACCGCGTCCGTAAACACATTCTCCCTAGGAAACTCCAACGGTCTTAAATGCAGCACATTGGGATACACATAAGACACGATCAGGAAAATGGTCATACCCATCATCATGTTGAAAACCAACTGATAATATTCTTTCTTATTCTTGTTCTTGAAGATGAAGTATAAAACTGTGACAACCTGATATGGAAACCATAACAGATAAGGGACAATAAAATACTCGCAAAATGGTATGTAATCATCAAAAACAGTGTCAATTGCATGGAATCCACGTACCGGTCTGTGCTCCAGATACCCGAAAAACATCAGGTAAACAATTGCATATACAAGTATGATCAGACCATGCTTATATTTCTTAATAAATTGTGCCAAGTCTTTCACTCCTTTTTCAAATCGTGGAGATTATACCACAGGTAAAATGATTTTTAAAGGCTTTTTTTCAATAGAAACTGTTAAATCCTGGCGGATTCCGCCGGATTCCCCATCAATATGGACGGGAAGAGCATTCTCGCTGTGAATATGAATGTCCCTGCAGGTCATAATATGTATCCCTTTAATTCCCGTATGCTTTCCGAAAAAAGCAGTAGGCAGGCAGAAAAGAAGCTTCAGCTTCCCAACGCCCTCCACCAGGATCATATCCAGCTGTCCGTCATCCGGCCGTGCATCCGGGCAGAACTTAAACCCGCCGCCCTCATATCTCTGATTCATAACTGCCGTAAAATATACGTGATCATAGGAAAAAGTATTCTCCCCATCCAATGTAACCGTCATTTTCCCCGGAGAAATAAAAATCAGCTGCTTTAAGGCAATAAAAAGATAGATCAGCTTTCCCAGTCCAAGACGATTGAACACCTTCTTAAGGGGAGTAGCAAGCACTTCCTGGCAGACTCCCGCGTCATATCCGATTCCTGTGCTGATGCCGAAATGGGACTTCTTTTCCCCGCAGATCAGATAAGGAACATCCATAGGAGCAATGCGCTCTGCCTTTAAAATATACTCAAGAGATTCCATAGGATCAAAAGGCAGTTCCATGCTTCTGCAAAAATCATTGCCCGAGCCTGTGGGAATGTAGCCGAAAACCACCCGGTCAAAATCTGTGATCCCGGTAAGCACCTCCTGAATGGTGCCGTCCCCTCCAATTGCGATCATATAGACGGGCTCAGAATCGATCCCAAGTAAAGATGCCTCAGAAGCAATCTTTGTAGCATGTCCGGAATATCTTGTAAGGCAGTACTGGAAAGAAATTCCCCGAAGCAATAACTGCTGGTGGAGCTGGTCCCAGATGATACGTCCCCTGCCGGAGTGGGAATTTGGATTAACGATAAAATAATACATAATGTCTCCCTGTGTCGCTTTCTGGTTTCATAATAACATTGGACAGGCCGTATTACAAATTAATTTTGAAAAAATATCGTTAAAATTTTCTAAAGTATGTTATACTGTTTCTTATGACTTTCTTATGAAGGACTTAAGATTTTCCCTGATAGAATTTGATTTAGGAGTAAGGAATATGAAATCACTGGTAATCGCAGAGAAGCCGTCTGTTGCAAGAGACATTGCCCGCGTCCTTGGGGCAAATCAGAAAAACGGCGGCGTTCTGGAAGGAAAGAAATATGTAGTCACCTGGGCACTTGGCCATCTTATAACCCTGGCGGACCCGGAAGAATACGATAAGAAATACGAGAAATGGGAAATGTCCACCCTTCCCATGATGCCAAAAGACATGAAGCTGGTAGTGATCCGCCAGACCGGAAAGCAGTTTTCCGTGGTGAAAACCCAGCTTTTCCGAAAAGATATTGAAGAAATCATCATTGCCACAGATGCCGGCCGTGAGGGCGAGCTGGTTGCCCGCTGGATCCTGGAAAAAGCTGGCTGTCACAAGCCTATTAAGAGACTGTGGATCTCTTCTGTCACAGACAAGGCCATCAAGGAAGGCTTTGCCAATTTAAAAGACGGACACGCCTACGACAACCTTTACCGCGCCGCTGTTGCAAGAGCAGAGGCTGACTGGCTGGTGGGCATGAACGGCACAAGAGCGCTGACCTGCAAATACAACGCCCAGCTTTCCTGCGGCCGTGTGCAGACTCCCACCCTTGCCATGATCGCCAGAAGAGAAGAGGAAATCCGCCAGTTTACCCCAAAGGAATACTACGGCGTTTCCGTGGAAACCCAGGATGTGAAATGGACCTGGCGGGATGAAAAAACAAAAAGCTTCCGCATTTTTTCCAGGGAAAAGGCAGAAGAAATCCGCAGGAAAACCGAGACTGCCAGTCTGGAAGTGACCAGAATCGAGGAAAAAACCAAAAAGTCCATGGCTCCCGGTCTGTACGACCTGACCACTCTTCAGAGAGAAGCCAACCAGAAATATGGTTTTTCCGCAAAAGAAACATTGAACATTATGCAGCGTCTTTACGAGAATCACAAGGTGCTCACCTATCCGAGAACCGACTCCAGATACATTGGAAAAGACATTGTCCCCACCATCAGGGAAAGACTGAAAGCCTGCGGAATCGGTCCTTACCGGAAGCTTGCAGGGGCGCTGATGAACAAACCCGTACAGGCGAATTCCAGCTTTGTGGATGACAAGAAGGTCAGCGACCATCATGCGATCATCCCAACAGAGCAGTTTGTGCAGCTGGATCACATGACAAACGAGGAGCGGAAGATTTACGACATGGTTGTGCGCCGCTTCCTTGCTGTTTTGTATCCGCCATTTGAGTACCAGCAGGTAACAATGGAAGCAAAAGCAGCCGGGGAAACCTTTGCAGCCAGCGGCAAAGTGGTAAAAAGCCAGGGCTGGAAAGAGGTTTACGAGGGCGGTGATCAGGAGGAAAGCGAGGAAGACGAGGAGAAATTAAAGGACCAGCGCCTTCCCAAAATGCAGACAGGCCAGAAGCTGAAGGTTCTGCGTGCTGCGCTGAACACCGGCAAAACCAAGCCGCCTGCACGCTTTACAGAAGCAACTCTTCTTGCAGCCATGGAAAATCCGGTGAAATTTATGGAGACCCGTGACAAAGAAGCGGTGAAAACCATCGGCGAGACAGGCGGCCTTGGCACGGTTGCCACAAGAGCGGATATTATAGAGAAGCTTTTCCACTCCTTTATGATGGAGAAAAAAGGCAATGAGATCCACATTACATCAAAGGCCAAACAGCTTCTGGAATTGGTTCCCGAAGATCTGAAGAAGCCGGAACTGACTGCAGACTGGGAAATGAAGCTGTCCCAGATTGCAAAAGGCAAGATCCGTCAGGGCGATTTCCTGCACGAAATCCGGGACTACACCTGCGAAATCGTGGACGAGATCAAGTCAGGAGAGGGCACTTTCCGCCACGACAATCTCACCAACAAGGTCTGCCCACGCTGCGGCAAAAAGCTTCTGGCTGTGAACGGCAAAAACAGCAAAATGCTGGTCTGCCAGGATCGTGAGTGCGGCTACCGTGAGACCATTTCCCGTACCACCAATGCCCGCTGCCCCAAATGCCACAAGCGCATGGAAATGTACGTAAAAGGCAAGGAAGAGACCTTCATCTGCGCCTGCGGCTACAAGGAAAAACTGTCTGCCTTCCAGGCAAGACGCAAGAAGGAGGGCGCAGGAGTTGGCAAACGGGATGTACAGAACTATCTGCGCAGGCAGCAAAAAGAGGCCAATGAGCCTGTAAATAACGCATTTGCCCAGGCCCTGTCCGGGATTAAACTGTAAGCTTTAGAAGGATATGAGTGTCAAAAGGTCTTTTGCCACTCATTTGATACCCCGGATTGCGACCCAGCTACGCTGCTCCCGCAATCCTCCAAATATTCGAAATCCGCTGATTTACTGCGTAAATCGCTACTTTCTCATATTTGGCGTGTCCCAAGTTCAAAAGCCTTATCGTGCAAGCACGAACGGCTTTTTGACCTTTTGACACTGGTATCATTAGAATTATATAAAGAAAGAGGAATTTGCATATGCGCCGAGAAGTATCTTTGGAGGAGATTTCCGACGGAAGACTTTATGAATTAAATGATATGGTAAAGGCAGACTGCCAGGACTGCGCTGGCTGCCACGACTGCTGCGAGGGAATGGGAGACTCCGTAGTGTTAGACCCTATGGATGTGTACCGTTTAAGCCAGGGCCTTGGAAAAAGCCCTACAGAGCTGGTAAGCGCCGGATGGATCCAGTTTGACGCCATGGACGGAAACATCCTTCCCCACCTTTGCATGACCGGGAAAAACGAAAGCTGCGTGTTTCTAAACGACCAGGGAAGATGCCGGATTCACAGTGTCCGTCCTGGATTTTGCAGGCTTTTCCCGTTGGGACGCTACTATGAAAACGGAAGCTTCAAGTATTTTCTGCAGATCCATGAATGCAAGAAGACCAACCGGAGCAAAATCAAGGTAAAAAAATGGATCGACACCCCGGAGCTTCGCAAATACGAGAAGTTCGTAGCAGACTGGCATTACTTCCTGCTTGATGTGCAGGAGGTGCTTTACGGTGCCACAGATGCCCAGCTGATCAAGAATCTGAACCTTTATGTGGTGAACCGTTTCTACCTGAAGCCTTATGAAAAAAATCAGGATTTCTATGAGCAGTTTGAAGAGCGGCTGAAAGAGGGCAGGCAGCTCCTAAGCCTTGCCTGAAGGCAGGGGACTGCCCCTGACACCAGAAAAAGAAAAGAGTATAGAAAAACTCCCGGAACTCTCACGAGAACCGGGGGTCTTTTATTTTTAGTTTGCAGTATTCCATTAGAAGCTTTGGGAGGGACTATGGTATCTGCGCACTAAAAATTCAATCTATAACAAATTATAAGATATAAGCAACATAATAGAAAGCTGTTCGAATACTAGAATACACGAAAAATTCCGTTTTGGCAAGTGTTTTTTGTAAAATTTGATACAAAATTTAATGTAAATTTTACAGAATCTGCAAATAAAATTACACAGCCTATTATAACACAGCAAAAAGGCGTTTTGTAAAAATCCTTTTTCAAACATGTTCTGGACATTGGAGGAAAATGTTGCTATAGTTAGGAGAGAAATCAGGGAAAAACATTATTATACCTGATCTTATTTAAAAACGAAAGAGGACACAGCCATGCCAGTATTTGATTTCAGCGGCGCTTCTGCAAGCAAAGCAGAGGCCAAATGCACCTATACCACTTTTCAAAGCAATAATACCACACCATCTGCAGACCAGCCCATTATGGTGCTTGATAATAAAGAAAGACACTGGAAGCATCATTCCTGCGGCGTTTTCACCAATCCGGTGAACCGCACTGCCTTTGAATTTAAGGAAGAGGACGGCACCTTCACAGCCGATGTGCTGAAAATCGATTCCAGATTTACCAGCCTTCTGAAATGGCTTGGAGACAGCCGCATCAATGTGCGCCTGTCAGGAGCGAATACAGAGGACGGCTATGCTGTGTACCGCATCAGAGAGACTGCCTTTGGGGGCGGCACCAAGCTTTCCGCAGAGGACGGCTTTCTGCAGTTTATGATCGAGCGTCTCCTTGAGAGCAATGCACCTGCAGAAGCAGAGGAGGACGAGACTCAGGAGGAAACAGGGGATGAGATGAAGCTTACCAGCCTTCAGAGCATCACCGATTTTATGACCTGCGCAGGCAAAACCCTGCCGGATAACATCCGCCTGTGGACCAGAAGAAACCTGGCAGTGGCAAGATCCAGCGAGGTTTCCCAGGAAGAGCGCCATCACGCACAGAGAGCTCTTTCCATTATGCTGAACATCCAGTGGAAAAACAATTACTTCGAAGCCATCGACCCGGTGGAAGCAAGAAGAATCCTGGACGAAGAGCTTTACGGAATGGAGCGTGTGAAACAGCGTATCATCGAGACCATTATCCAGATCAACCGTACCCATACCCTGCCTGCTTACGGACTTCTTCTCATCGGACCTGCAGGTACCGGTAAATCCCAGATCGCCTATGCGGTAGCAAGAATCCTGAAGCTTCCGTGGACGACTCTGGACATGAGTTCCATCAACGATTCCAAGCAGCTGACAGGTAGCCCTCGTATTTATGCAAACGCTAAACCTGGAATTATCATGGATGCATTTTCCATGGCAGGAGCCTCCAACCTGGTATTTATCATCAACGAGCTTGACAAGGCAAACTCCGGACATGGCAACGGAAACCCGGCAGACGTGCTTCTTACCCTTCTGGACAACCTTGGATTTACAGACAACTATATGGAATGTATGATTCCAACCGGCGGTGTTTACCCTATTGCCACAGCCAATGATCGTGACCAGATCAGTGCGCCGCTGATGTCCAGATTTGCCGTGATCGACATTCCGGACTACACAGCAGAAGAGAAGAAAGTAATCTTCTCCAGATTCTCCCTGCCCAAGGTTCTGAAAAGAATGCATATGGAAGAGGGCGAGTGCATTATCACAGATGACGCTCTGGATGCCATTGTTGCCCGCTATTCCAATACCACCGGTATCCGTGACCTGGAGCAGGCAGCCGAGCACATTGCCGCCAACGCCCTGTACCAGATCGAGGTCAACCATGTGGATAAGGTGGAATATACAAGAGAGATGGTTGAGGAACTGCTGAAGTAAAAAACATAACAGGAGTAACAAAAATGGAATTCTGGGATATTTATGACATTAATAAAAGACCTACAGGCCGCACCATGAAGCGCAACGACTGGTGCTTAAAGGACGGAGAGTACCATCTCACCGTCCTCGGAGTAGTTGCAAGACCGGACGGCACCTTCCTGATCACCAAGCGCGTCATGACCAAAGCATGGGCGCCAGGCTGGTGGGAAGTATCCGGCGGCGCAGCCCAGGCAGGAGAATCCTCCTATGACGCAGTTCTCCGCGAGGTGAAAGAAGAGACAGGCCTTGACGTAAGCAGTGCACAGGGCGGCTATCTTTTCACATACAAAAGAGAAAACCCGGGTGAGGGAGACAATTACTTTGTAGACGTATACCGCTTTGTCATGGACGTACAGGAAGAAGACCTGCACCTTCAGGAAGAGGAAACAGACGGCCACATGTTCGCCACATTGGAGCAGATCAAAGCCTTTGCCGCAGAAGGAAAATTCCTTCACTACGACAGCATCCAGGCCGCTTTTCAAGGGTTATAAGCAATGGCCGTGCGCCCTACGGCTGCAAATTTTGGAAATAAATAATGTTAAAATTATGTAAGAAAACAGCCGGAAATGAAATAGCCGCTTGTAATTTCAAGAAAGATATATTATAATTAGCACCGAAATCTGAATAAAAACCAGGGGAGTTTCGATTGAGAAGCTGAGAGTAAGGTAGCCCTTAGACCCTTTTAACCTGTTGGATCATGCCAGTGTAGGAAGTGTTGAAGATGTATTTTAGAGCATTTGCGTGATTGCAGATGCTCTTTTTTCTTTTGCAGATTCATAAAAAGATGGTTCTTATTCGATTGATAAAAAATCCCAGGCCCGGAACCCTTTCAAATCAGCTTCGGAGATCTGGCACATATTAAAGGAGGAAACAAAAATGAACGCAAGTGTAGCAATTCAGGTACTGCCAAATGTACAGGATGACGAAGAAGTAATCCGCATTGTAGACGAGGTAATCGCCTACATCAAATCCACAGGACTTAACTGTTATGTAGGACCTTTCGAGACAACCATCGAGGGTGACTACGATCAGCTTATGGACATTGTAAAAGAGTGCCAGCACGTAGCAGAGCGCGCAGGCTGCAAGGCTATGAACGTCTATGTAAAGATCTCTTACAAACCAGAAGGGGATGTGCTTACCATTGAAAAGAAAGTTACCAAACATCACCAGTAAGATTCCCCCTGTCGTTGCAATGGCGGCAATCCTGCTTCTCTGGGAGCTGGTAAGCATCTCCGGATTAGTTCCGTCCTACATGCTTCCCTCCCCGGTTGCAGTGTGCAAGGCGCTGATCGGCGACCTTCCCACTATTTTATTCCATGCGAAATTTACCCTTTTGGAATCCTTCTACGGACTTCTCATTGGAATCGCTCTGGCATTTATTTTCGCAACTGTGATGGACCGTTTCCGGGTAATGGATCAGGCTTTTTATCCGATTATGATCATTACCCAGACCATTCCCACCATCGCCATCGCGCCGATCCTGGTGTTGTGGATGGGCTTTGGAATGGCACCAAAGATCACCTTAGTCGTGATCACCACCTTTTTCCCCATCACCATCGGGCTTCTGGACGGCTACAAGAGTGTAGACCCGGATGCCATCCGCCTGATGAAAGCAATGGGCGCCGGCAGAATGCAGATTTTCCGCCATGTGAAATTCCCCTCTGCCCTGCCCCAGTTCTTTTCCGGGCTGAAGATCTCCGCATCCTACGCCGTAGTAGGTGCCGTAGTATCTGAGTGGCTGGGAGGCTTTAACGGTCTTGGTGTTTACATGACAAGGGTAAAAAAGGCATACGCGTTTGACAAAATGTTTGCAGTTATTATTTTCATTGTGATCATCAGTTTGCTGCTGCTTTTCATAGTAAATGTGGCAAGCCGCATCGCAATGCCCTGGCTGCAGGTTGAAAAGGAGAAAAATCATGAATAAGAATCTGAAAAAAGCCGTTGCATCCGCTGCAGCGCTGACAATGGTATTTGCAGTTCCTACAGGTGTTTACGCAGCAGATGGCGAGAATGAGAAAATCACATTCTGCCTGGACTGGACACCGAACACCAACCACACAGGACTTTATGTAGCACTTGCAAAAGGCTATTATGAAGACGCAGGACTTGACGTAGAGATCGTACAGCCGCCGGAAAACGGTGCAGCACTGATGTGCGCAGCCGGACAGGCCCAGTTCGCAATCGAGGCACAGGATACTATGGCAGCTTCCCTGGCACTTGATGAGCCTCTTGGAATTACAGCAGTGGCAGCTGTGATCCAGCACAACACCTCCGGAATCCTTTCAAGAGCAGGAGACGGAATCGACACACCAGCCGGACTGACTGGCAAAACTTATTCCACATGGGACTCTCCAATCGAGCTTGCCATGCTGGAAAATGTAGTAAACAGCGACGGAGGGGATTTTGACCAGGTTACCCTGATCCCCAACGACATCACAGATGAGCCGGCAGCACTTGCAGCCCATCAGACAGACGCCATCTGGGTATTCCAAGGCTGGGGCGGCGTGAACGGAGAGGTAGAAGGCGTAGACTGCGATTACTTCGCATTCTCTGATATCAACCCTGTATTTGACTACTACACACCGGTTATTATCGCCAACAACGATTATCTCAGCGAAAATCCGGATCAGGCGAAAGCATTTATGGAAGCAACTGCAAAGGGCTATGAGTTTGCAGCAGAAAATCCGGACGAGGCAGCACAGATCCTCATCGACGGCGACAACACAGGTTCCCTCAAGGACGCAGAGGAGCTGGTAAAGAAGAGCCAGGAATTCCTTTCCGCAAAATACATTGACGATGCAGACAGCTGGGGCGTGATCGATCCTGAGAGATGGAACGCATTCTACAAATGGCTGTATGAGAATCAGCTTTGCGACAAAGACCTGACAGACGTAGGATTTTCCAACGACTATCTGCCGCAGTAAATGAGGAGAACAGTGCCATGGCTTATGCGAAAGCTGTGGAGACTGTGCAGATGAAATAGAAAGTTATACAGTAGGGAATACAGAATGTCATCAGAAAACAGTAAATCATTACTAAGAGCAGAACATATTTCAAAAGCATACGGTGAAAAACAGGTCCTGAAGGACATTTCCATTCATCTGGAACAGGGCGAGCTGGTATCCCTTCTGGGAGTCAGCGGCTCCGGAAAGACTACTTTATTTCACATTCTTTCCGGCCTTGTAACCCCAGATGAGGGAAAAGTCTACCTGCGTGACCAGGATGTGACCTCCACTCCCGGAAGCATCAGCTACATGCTGCAGAAGGACCTCCTTCTTCCTCATAAGAAGGTGATCGACAATGTGGCACTTCCCCTTCTTCTGAAAGGCATGAAGAAGCAGGAAGCCCGGGAAAAAGCCAATCCCTTATTTGCGGAATTTGGTTTGGAGGGCACCCAGCTTCAGTATCCAAGCCAGCTTTCAGGAGGCATGCGTCAGCGTGCAGCCCTGCTGCGAACGTATTTAAGCTCCAGCGGTGTTGCCCTTCTGGACGAGCCCTTCAGTGCACTGGATACTTTGACCAAAGCCAGCGTGCACAAATGGTACCTGGACATTATGCAGCACATTGATCTGTCCACCTTGTTTATTACCCATGACATTGACGAGGCCATTTTGCTGTCCGACAGAATCTACATTCTGAACGGGATTCCCGGAACCATCAAGGAAGAAATCGTGATCCGGGAGAAAAAGCCAAGGGCAGAGGACTTCTCGCTGTCAGAAGAATTTTTGGAATATAAGAGACAAATTATCAGTAAGCTTTGACAGAAGATGTGTGCGGAGGTTTTTGCAGCATCTGTGAAAAAAATTCAAAAGGCCGCTATGCATATTCAGTATAATCCGAAATGCACAGCGGTCTTTTTCTGATTGGGAAAAATTTTCCACAAATTGTAATATGCATCTTGTAGAAAGCCTTTTTCAAACAAGCTCTGGCGGATACATGCCGAGCATTTTATTATCTGCTGGATGATCATAGTACATCAGTTTAGAAAATACACTCCCAGATTCAAATACCCTGCAAACGTCACCCATGCCAGATAAGGAAGCATCAGATTCGCCGCCACGGGGGACACCGCACCGAAAGATTTTATAGTGGCAAAAATCAGCAGCCACAACGCCGCCAGCCAGAAAAAGGCAAACAGATACCACTCACAGTTAAAGAACCAGATCGACCACAGAAAGTTAAAAAACAGCTGCAAAATGTAAAAAAACAAATCATTGTTGGTGCATTTCCCAGAATTTGCCACCAGGTAAGCGGCGAATCCCATCAGCAGATAAAGAATGGTCCACACCACCGGAAACACCCATCCAGGAGGGGAGAGAGGCGGCTGGGAAAAGTCCGCATAGGTCTCCATGGAACCAGTGGTTAGAAGTGCTGCAAAAGTCCCAACTGCAAGTGGAAATAAGAGAAAAGGGAGAAGATCTTTAATCTGTGTTTTCATGAGAACTCCATAGAAAGGGAATTATTTTATTATATGAAAGGCAAAAGCCTTTTATAAGCAGGAGCAAGTACAGGAAATTTATTGACAGGACATCCATTCCCTGATCGTCATCCCTATTTTGGTAAACGGCAGATTAAACGGGGTACATCGGTTTCGACAATCCTCGACAATCCGGATCCCGGCAGACAGGCATTTTCCGTGCGTCTGCTTACGTCAGTAGGCGGCCATATCGGAGGTCTGCGGCAGAACCTGTTTATGATGGAAGAACTTGAGCAGAAACAGAAATAGCTGACCGAAATGATGGGCGGAACTATTGAACTGGAAAGCCAGCTGAATGTAGGAACCACCTTTACCATCACCATTCCCTTCGAAATTGACGCTTCCTACGAAGAAAGAGAGGAAGAGAAACGGGAAATTTCGGAAAAGGAATTGTCAGGCGTGAAGGTTCTTCTTGCAGAGGACAACGAGCTGAATATGGAAATAGCTGTATTCATTCTGGAAAAATACGGCATGGAAGTGGAGCCTGCAAGAAACGGAAAGGAAGCGGTGGATCTTTTCGCATCCTCCAGGAACGGGGAGTTCCAGGTGATTCTGATGGACGTGATGATGCCCGGCATGGACGGTCTCACCGCCACCCGCGAAATCCGCACCCTGCCCCGGAAAGACGCCGGAACCATCCCGATTTTTGCTATGACAGCCAATGCATTTGCAGATGATATCAGGCAGAGTAAAGAGATAAATTTTTTTTATGATATGGACAGGCGAAGAATCTTGAGAGGATAGAGGTTCGGAGCCTGTTTTTTATTTAGGCGGATAGAAATAAAAAGAAAGGGCTCCCTTTTGGGAGTAAAAGGCTTTACTTGGCGACAAAAACCAGTTCTTAATTTGGGTTGTAAGTTGGTAATAAAAAGAAGTCAATTGCAAATTCAAAAGTAAGTAGATTCCGTAAGAAAATGTGTAAAGAACAGCGAAACAAAGGAATATACAATCTCTTTTGGGTGTGCTAAGATAATAAAAATAGAGAAAATGCAGACGCTTTTATTTTGCAATATGCGTTTTTTCTGCATTTGGGGTATTGGTATAATTTCAGTATTTACCACAAACTATTAGTTTTGCTTAATGATGAAAAAATGAGAAGAATGGAATTCTCCAAATATTAAGTAAGAACCAAGATACAAGCAGAATGAGGTTAAAAAATGAACTATAGGAATGTAAAAATAGATAAGAGCGCAAGAATCGCGAAACAGTCCATTATCTTTGGAGATGTAACCATTGGCCGGGACAGCTGCGTCCTGTATTACGCCGTCATCCGCGGCGACGACGCCCCCGTCATCATCGGCGCAGAAACCAACATCCAGGAAAACTGCACCATCCACGTAAGCCACAACATGCCCGTCCACATCGGAAACAACATCACCATCGGCCACAACGCCGTCATCCACGGCTGCACCATCGGCGACCGCACCCTAATCGGAATGGGCACCATCATCCTAGACGGCGCCAAAATCGGCACCGACTGCATCATCGGCGCCGGCAGCCTCGTCACCAAGAATACTGTAATTCCAGACGGTTCCCTGGTAATGGGAAGCCCCGCGAAGATTAAGCGGAATCTTACGTGGGAGGAGAAACTGGGGATTGTGGAGAATAGTAAGGAGTATGTGGCGGTAAGTGCGGAGATGCGGGAGCAGGGAGTGCTGTGAAAATAGTGCGCGGCACAAATAGCTAAAACTTATGGAGTAGAACATATGAGTAAAATTGATGAAGTCCGCTTAGGATTTGAAACAGCATATATAGATGGATCGGTAGCATCAAGCAGTGCCTACCGTCCGCAGTTTGTATCCAATAATTATAAAGAAGGTAAGAAAGTACTCTCATCCATAGAAGATGAGCTTTTAGAATGCGATCAATTCCAGATCAGTGTGGCATTTATCACTATGGGCGGAATTACTCCATTACTTCAGACCTTAAAGGAATTAGAAAAGCGAAAGATTCCAGGCAAAATTTTAACCACCAACTATCTGAATTTCAGCGAACCAAGAGCATTGGAAAAGCTGAATTCTTTGTCTAATATCACGCTTAAAATGTACGATGTAGAGGCTGCCACAGAAGGTTTTCACACAAAAGGATACATTTTCAAAAAGGAAGAAATATACCGTATTATCATTGGCAGTTCAAACATCACCAGTGCTGCGCTTACTTGTAATCGAGAATGGAACACAAAGCTGATTTCCACCGAACAAGGCGGAATGGCTAAAGAAATTGTTGCGGAATTTTGGGAATTGTGGAATTCGCAGCATGCATTGCCATATGAGGAGTTTTTCGAAAATTACAAAGAACGTTATGAAATCATCAGACACCAGCGGGAAATTGCGAAGCAGGAGAAAATTCCCTCTATCGAAAAATACAAACTGCAACCCAATAGTATGCAGGTGAAATTTATTGCAAATCTTCGGAAAATTGTGGAATCGGGACAAGAAAGGGCACTTTTAATTTCTGCCACAGGTACAGGAAAAACATATGCATCTGCATTTGCAATGCGAGAACTTGGATTTGAACGAGTCCTGTTTTTAGTACATAGATTAACCCTTGCGAAACAGGCACTTGCATCTTTTCAGAATGTATTTGGAAACAAGAAATCAATGGGAATTGTAGGCGCAGGGAACACCGGTTACAATAAAGATTATATATTTGCAATGGTAGAAACGCTCCATAAAGAGGAAAATTTAAGGAAATTTAAGCAAGATGAATTTGATTGTATTGTTCTTGATGAAGCGCATCATAGTCCTGCCAATACATACCAGAAGGTAATGGAATATTTTAAGCCAAAGCTTTTTCTTGGAATGACTGCAACACCTGATAAAAAAGATGACAATGATTTATCTAAGAATGTATATGAGCTTTTTAACCATCAGATTGCATATGAGATAAGGCTACAGCAGGCCATGGAAGAAGATTTGTTATGTCCATTTCATTACTTTGGAATCAGTGATATTTCATTACTGACAGATGACCAGGTTAAGGCACGGAACATATCAGAGGAAGATTTTGGAAAACTTACCAGTGATGAACGTGTAAGACATATCATCGAGCAGGCAGATTACTACGGATATAGCGGAGACCGTGTAAAAGGACTTATTTTCTGTAGCAGAAATAAAGAATGTCAGGAACTTTCCGCGAAGTTTAATGAATTAGGATACAGAACGGTTGCGCTGAGCGGAAGCAACAGTGATCAAGAACGTGAAAGTGCGTTTGAACGTCTTGCCATGAATGCGGAAGATGCAACAGATGAAATACAGCCATTGGATTATATTTTTTCCGTTGATATTTTAAATGAAGGTGTAGATATTGTGGAAGTGAATCAGGTGATTATGCTGCGCCCCACACAGTCTCCTATTGTATTTATTCAACAGCTTGGCCGAGGACTTAGAAAGGCAGAAAATAAGGAGTATGTGGTAATTCTTGATTTTATCGGAAATTACAACAACAATTTCATGATCCCGGTAGCACTTTCCGGGGATAGGACATATAATCCCGATACCATTCGAAAATATGTTATTTCTGGAAATAACACAATACCGGGAACTTCGACAATTCATTTTGATGAAATATCGAAGGAAAAAATTTTCAATTCTATCGATAAAATAAAGGGAATGAAATCCATTATAAGAGAAAGCTATATTTCTTTAAAGAATAGGTTGGGAAGAACACCATTGTTATTTGATTTTTACGAACAAGGTGAGATCGATCCACTTGTTATTATCCGTGAATATAAGACGTATTGGCATTTTATGGAAGCTGTGGAAAAGAACAATTATTCCAGTAAACTGGACGCTCATGAAAAGCTAATTTTAGAGTATTTATCAAAAACAATTTTAAGCGGTGTAAGACCAAACGAGTTGTATATTTTGCAGAAATTACTGACAGAACAGACCATTTCAGCTGATGAAATTCAAAAAGAATTGAAGGTACAGTTTGACTATATGATAACAGAACAGGAAGTCGACGAATCCGCAAAAGTTCTTCAAGGACATTTTACAAGTAAGGATGCAGAATATCAGAAATATAAAGAAATTGGTATTTTGCAATATGATAAAGACAAACTGATACACGTGTATTCAAGCTATATACATTGTTTGGAACATAGAGAATTTAATGTTCAGATAAGAGATATTATTAATGTTGGCTTAGCGCGATATAGGGATAAATATGCCAGTGGAAAAGCAGAAGAAACACCATTTGTTTTATATGAGAAATATTCCAGAAGAGATGTCAGCCTCCTTATGAATTGTGGGAAAGATATGTCTTCTACAATGTATGGAATGAGCCGCATTGGTGATGATGTGTTTATTTTTGTTACGTATCATAAAGAGGAAGCCGAAGAAGGAAAAAATTACGCAGACGGAAAACCAGACTATGCTGATGCTTTTGAGGACAATTTAATATTCAAATGGGATTCTCAGATTGGAAAAGATAACGATAGTCCTTATATGAAAAAGGTTTTGAGTGCTCCAAGAAAACACCTTCTTGTGAAAAAGAGCGATGCCGAAACAAACTTTTATTATATGGGACAATTTGATGTAATAGAATCTGTCAACAGTGAGAAAGAAGATAACAACGGCAAAATGAAGCCAATTGCCAAAGTCAAAATGAAAATGCACGATCCAGTGCGTGAAGATCTGTTTAGATATTTACAAAGCAATATTTCAAAGGAGAACAAAACAGTATGAAAGTAATTCGAGTAGTTGCCGCAGTAATCTGCGATTCAATGGAACATAAAACAAAGATTTTTGCCACAGCCCGGGGCTACGGAGAATTCAAAGGCGGCTGGGAATTCCCCGGCGGAAAAATAGAACCAGGCGAAACCCCACAACAAGCAGTTGTACGAGAAATCAAAGAAGAACTTGATGCAACAGTCAAAGTAGGTAATTTAATCACCACCATAGAATACGACTACCCAACCTTCCATCTTTCCATGGACTGCTTCTGGTGCGAAATCGAATCTGGAGAAATTAAGCTCCTCGAAGCAGAAGCTGCAAGGTGGCTTGGAAAAGATGAGCTTGATTCGGTGGAGTGGCTGCCGGCAGATGTGCGGGTGGTGGAGGAGATTCGGGAAGGAATGGAAAAATATACTGATGATAAATAAATTTAAAAGTATTGATGAAGTGAAATATTTTGTGATGTTGTGAAATGGATATGTTTGTGGTTCTTAATATGTATTATGTAGGTTTCTTTTATATACATATATCAAAATAATATATTTTCTATATAATAGAAAAATATGATAAAGCTACAATCTCTTTAACATAACGGATGAGATTATGAATGAGTTAAGAAATAGAGGAAAAACCTTAAAAGATTTGAAAAATATTTTGGAAAGTCTGTAGATTTAGAGGTGGAGGTAGAGTATGTATTTAATACAAGGTGTAACAAAAGAAGAAAACTCTGATTATGTACTCTATTTTATAGAGAATTTATCAGATGAATTGAAAGAGGAAATTCGTAATCGTTTAGTGGCTGTCTGTTATGGTGCAGATCAAGCCCAGTCTGCACTGAAAATTTATTCTTACAAGGAAACTGTTAAAGAATTTGTAAAAAGATACAAAAACAATTCAAGTATTTCTGAAGATCGCAAAAAAGGAATGATTGGAGAATTGCTTGTGCACGTCATTTTAGAACTAGAAGGGAGATTTACAACAGCATCGCCATTTTTTAATATGGAAGAGCGTAGCTTTAAAAAAGGGTATGACCTAGCATTGTTTGAAGGAGCAACAAATGAATTATGGATTGCTGAAGTTAAATCCGGAAAAATTCAAAAAAATCAAAAAGATGCATCGTCTGCGGCAGTTGGCTTGATAAATACTGCGAAAAATGATTTGAAAATGCGCCTAAATGATACCAATACAAGCTTGTGGTTGAATGCATTAAATGCTGCGAAAGTTTTTATGAGTGACAACAACAACCAAAAAGAAGTTGTGATGAAATTGCTGGGGCAATGTGCTGATGATGCTGTGGAAGAAAATAATTCGAGCAATTCATTTAATGTTGTATTATCGGCGACTCTTTTTCATAACATTTCTGAACGCATGGAAGCTGCAAGGATTGAGAAGAAGTATTTTAGAATTATTGGTGAAAAACTTTTTAAGAAAGTGTTTATAATGATAATTCAGAAAGAAACTTTTGAAGCTGTTTTTGATTTTCTAGAAAGTGAGGGATAGTGTGAAAGAAAGTAGAGGACAGCCATAAATGGGCATACTTTAATAAGCTGTCTTAATTAGGCAACTTTTTGAAGCGTTATAGAGTCTGGAAATTAGATTTAAGAAGCTAATGGTTCATCAGGAGGAAGTAATCCTTCTCGTTGCAATAGTTTCTTGGCTTGCTTGATAGCCTTCGCTTTTTGTTTTTCAACAAGAGCTACAGGCATATCGATTTTGTAAAGATCGCTCGGATTCCACTGTTCACCAGTAGACAGCATCTGATAAATGGCAGTAAGAATCATACGGGCAATAGCGATAATGGATCTTTTCTTGCCACGGCGTTTAACAAGTGATTCATATTTCTTTTTGTAGTAAGGAGATTTGTCAGATTTTACGGCTGCATGAGCACACTGTACTAATGCAGGTTTGAGGTAGACTCCGGCACGTGTAATCCGAACAGATTTCTTCTTACCAGCAGATTCATTGCTACCGGGTGTAAGACCAGCCCAGCAACATAAACGTTTGGAACTTGAGAACTGAGACATATCAGTACCGATTTCGGAGATGATAGTAATTGCACTATCACGTTTGACACCCGGAATGGTACAGAGAAACTGGATAGCATTTTCAAAATCAGGATTAGAAGAAATCATATTTTCTATCATTTTATCAACA